>JGI24159J19872_10005947_pt1 | contig 15812 bp, 7 predicted proteins | sample Ectturendosymbi4_FD_19872 | JGI IMG/M metagenome (IMG submission 19872) | reverse complement strand
ACATGAAAAGCTCTTCACACAAAACGTGACAAACATCACTTTTATTTTTGAAACCTCTCCAAATACAAAACCTAAAGAGAAAAAAGTGGGGGGCTTGACATATTATGTGCCCCCCGTCTGAAAAAGTGGGAGGACACGTCCCCCACCAAACTGCGCCCATGCCTCCGACGTAGAATAGCTGAAAAACTGTTAACTTCTATTTCATTTTTGCTGTGTTTTGACACAAGTTTCAATAAAAATATGAGTTTTTCCAATTAGTTTACCCAATAAATAAAACTTAAAACTAAACTATAAAAAATTTTAATGATGCGAATAAAATTTTTTTCAAACGTAATTCATATTGCGGAAGAGCATCGGAAAAAGCGCTCAATAGTTGGAAAAAGCGCTCGGAAATCGGAAAAAGCGCTCAAAACATTTTTTATGTATGTACGTTAAACTTTTATATAATTATATAAAATGAAAGATCTCTGGCCGATGCCAAATTATTTTTTCTGATTGAAGTTACTTTGAACAACGAAAGAGCACACCCAAAAAAATTGACAAGTATCACCGAGATAATTGTTGTTTATTATTTATAATAAGGAAATGTTCCGCCGGTCCCTATGGCGTGTTCCAAAGGTCCCACTGGGGTGGGATCTATGGAACAAAATTGAAAATTTTTCAAACATAAAAAACAATGCAAAATTCTTTGATTTTTCTAAAACTTGGAATGAACAATTTTGGTCCAGAAACCTTCAACTGAGCAAAACTTCAGCAAGTTTTGCTAGACAATCATAGAGTTACGCCCGTTTGAAAAAATCCGTTCCATGGGTCCCACATCTCCCCGGAGACAGTAATTGATGCTTCTAGACTCATCAAGAAGTTTGATAATTGCTATATCTACAGACAGTGTACTCTCATTTTGTGTCGAACTCGATTGTCAAAAGCAGCAAGCCCACTTCTTAAGATCGCATTTTCAAGATTTTGCCATAGCGAATTTGTCTGTGATACTGATAGTGTCTATTTTACATGGGAGTTTATACTCTATGCTCTTTGGAATCAGGCTGTTCAGCTTGTTTTGTATAATGAAGCTCCTTTTTAATTCTACCACCTTAAGTTTAGAAAATAACCGTTTTCCACTTTACTATGAGAGATAAATTAGTGCGCAAATCATTGCCCACATTTACATAAGCGGGAGTGGATATTAAGAGAGGCGATTGCCTCGCACCCCCATTTACAGAGATGTCGTGAGGTACCCGTTTTGAGATTTTCGCACTTAGTTTTTGCATTGTTTTGTTGAAACGCTTATTCATCATTCTAGAGCAGTGGTTCTCAAAGTGGTCGATATCGACCCCAGGGGTCAATTGGACCATTCAAGGGGTCAATAAATAGTCACGGAGTCGAATGGGGGTCACTGTATGGCCAAGGGGTCAATGAATAACTGCTGGGGTCTACTGGAGCAATGAAGCCTCCAATTCAAAATTATTGTTGATCGGGCAGGGAATGCAAATGGCGTTTTTCAACAAATCAAATAAAATCAAGAGGGCTGATCAAATCTCAGCTACAGTAATTTTAAGTACATTCGATTCGAATATTTTTTACCAATCATCCATTGTGATGACATTATGAAAACTCTTCTGTTTGTTACGTCACAAACAATATTGTAGTGCATGCGTTGCAGTTTTGTATTATTTTATCATGCATTTCAAGTAAAAAGTACTTAAATTTATTTTGACAGATACTTTCCTTGTATTAGTAACTGTTGGGCTAGGCCACGAGGTCTACAGAAAATTGTATATTTCAATTGGGGGTCAACGTGCAGAAAAGTTTGTCAAAACGTGCAGAAAAGTTTGTCAGTTTGAGAACCACTGTTCTAGAGCCACATTTAATAAGCTCTGTAGCAGGTCACATGTTTGTCAAAATAAAGCAAAAATTATATGTAAATATGCCAAAAGAGGCCCTTCAACAACCTGAATGTGTAGACACGAACAATTGAAAATCAAATGACTTCAGACAATTTACAATGTAAAATGTACTTTCACCAGGCCCGTAACTAAGGGGACGGGAGTCGAAGCCTCCCTTGGAAAACTTTTCGCCCCCATGGAAAAATATGTTGGACAAATTAAAAAAATCCACCCCTCTCAGATAACTTTTCGTCCCCATAGTGTCCCAAGCTGGTTACGGACCTGACTTTCACGCTGGAAGCAAGTTCCCAGACAAAATGAAAAATTTAACTTGGTTTCAGCGAATAAAGTTTCTGTTTACCATGCGTGAAATATGGGGAGAGTTTGCCTCGGGCACCTAAATTTCTAATATCCACCCTTTCATATATTTAAAGAACAAATTTCACCCAAGGACCGCGGGTCCCCCAAAAGCAGTTGCTACATTTGCTACTATTGTTAATCCGGCACTGATCCATCATAGGTGTAGGATAGACAATTTCTTGGGGACGCGACGGATATTTTGCCCAAAGTTCCCCGAAAAACGTTCTACAAATATTCTGTAGCTGTTGGTACATTATATTTCGAAATGTGCATCCTTGTTTATTAATTCGATTTTACAGCAATTTCTTATAATACGGCAAATTACACAACTTGCAATGCAATCAGTAACACAACATTTCCTGGTATGCAAATAAATTGAGAACCTACGCAGTGCCCGATATAAGCCTGGGCGAATTTTACAGAACAACACCCAACACAAATTACATACGCGATTGCCAGCCCAGAAAAATGACTGCAGTGAAAATGCTTGGAAGGTTGGTATATTTGACTGTGACAGTTGCGCTTTATTCACAAGTTTTGCACAAATAGTAGCTGTTAATAAAATGACGGACTTCTTTTGCCAGGACTGATGCAAATCAGTTTTGTAAATCCTCAGGTTTGGAAAAAACTTGTTTCAGATTGTTGTTGTCCTGCAATGCAAGACGTAAGTGATTTGTTGAACGAAAACACTTCCGATTGATGCAGAAAAGAAATGTAACTGGAAGAACACACTCAATTAATTAGGCATTTACATCAGTGATTACATCATTTTGATTAACATCTACGCTTTCTACACTTAGTACGTAAACAACTGATTCGCAAAGAATTTTCCAAAAGGATCTTGTTTCGATTTCAAACACTGCATAGCATTCTTTTACCCCTTGTGAGTGCGATTATCTTTATATAAAGAAATGTTAGTGTACAACATTCTTGTGAAACAATCTTTTAAGGCAGTGTTTGGTTTGATCATATAAGGTGTGTTTTCTGCTACACCCAGGCCCATACCACGGAGGGACATTCGCGGCAGTTCCCACAATTTTTGTACCCCCCAAATTTTGTTGTGCCCAGAAAACATTTTATGAAAACATATCACAAAAACAAAAATATCTCCCTCTAAAAATGAATTTTGACCCCTCTGAATCTTCAAAACCAGGCTACGGGCCTGGCTACAGCGTTGCAAAATCAGTAACTATTTTTCTAATATTTTGTACTCGACTTACTGTTCGGCTAATGAACACAGGTGCATATTAAGTCTAATTTTACCCTTGCGTGGTGTATGATTGGTCTCGGTTTTATAAGGAATGCATTTAGGTATATGTGTTGGCATGTTCCAAATAGGTTTTTCCGGTACATCAACACACGAAAGATTTAAGGATTCTTCTAAAGAACGTTGATGATACAAAAGCATCTTTTTAACGACAAACTTAATGTTAATACGCTAGTTTTCTCGTGCCGTGCTATGCAAAGTTAAAATCACGTAATGACAACAACTGCTGGCTTTCAACATGAAGTGGCATTTACTATTACTGACAAGTCCAGTAACTTACTTGCGTGAAGAGGAAATGGGATGTAGAAGGATTTGTAAAATTATATTTCACAGGTAACAGAAACGCGCTTATATTCTATGTAGATAACAAAAACTACACTAAGTGCAATGGTGCGCAGCAGTGCACAAAACACGAAACTGTACCAAAATAATAGATCAACCGGCGAAAAAAAGTTTGTGCAATTTTATAATGAACACAACTTCATCGTCATTTCTACGAAAAAAAGTTACAACAATCCTCTGGGTAAACCAAGATGCAGTATGTTCACGAAATTGTCGAGAGTTGCATATTGCCAATGAGCAGATGCAACGATATACATTCCCAGATAGAATATATTATATGTAGAGTTTCTTCATCCGGTCTGAGTAACTGCCTCGTTCTTCGTACAAATTGACATCCCAAGATGGAAAAAATCCTGTGAAAGTAACTGGCTCGGAATTCATCTTGATGGTGATAATCGTACAATTCGGGTCCCTGCCGCGCGGGTCTTTCTCGATGTATTCTTTGACAAGTCTGCGTGTAAACAGTTCAGATCTTCAGAGATAAAGTCCGTTTGAAATAATGATTTAGCACCTACTAATGACCCTAGGTCACAGCTAAGTCCAACCCGCGGCCCGCATGCGGCCCAGTCGAAGGTTTGCGCGGCCTAGTTTAGGTTTTAGCTACAGTGAATGTATCCTGCATACTGACAACCAGTCCTTATTTGTAATAATCTTAAATTTGACATTTTTGATGCAGGTAGTCCTTAGTGCCACGTTACAGTATCACCTCTGTTACCATTGCAGTTGGGATTCGAACGCTTTCAGTACATTAGTTTAAGCTAAATTTAGTTTCCTAAAGTAAGCCATTCAATGTGCGGCCCTGGTTAAGATAGTGACATAATTTTCGGCTCAGTAAGCCATTTGAGTTGGACATAGCTGTCCTAGGACCTGAGTTTCACAGAGACAGCTTGGGTAAGAGTAAGTTTTACGATTACAAATAGTGGCGAAGATGGGATACGAGAAAGACGAGTTTGAAGGCTGGACGTCGTCGGCGATGAGTCAGGTAGAATGATGATTTGTGCCTCAGTCTGAAATATACTGTAAGTGCTTTGGGAATGAGTTGCAACATGGCCAAGTGTGTAGAATGACCAGTTCGGTGGGTTCCTTTACAGTTACACCAAGAACTTGCTTTCTCATTAACGAAAAGCTGGGATGTATGTTTTCATGAATACAACACAAAGCACCTTTCTGAAAAGTTAAATTTTTGAAAAATTCACTTGCTAGCAAGCAAACACTTGCGACATAACTGCTAACGCAGATGGTAAATATAATTTTAACCCAGAGGTTTATTAGCAAAACGGTGCTGAAAAATTAGGGAAGTCACTTTATACTATTTTTGTTTTTATTTTTTATCCTGGGATCACCAATCTATTTAGAGGCGTTTGAAAGCTGCATTGCGTACATATAATAATTATCTATTGAAACTGTTCTGTTGGATAATGATGGAAAATGCATCATTGCTTACTCCGAATAAATGAAAAATAAACTGCGACATAATAATTCAACCTTTGAAGCATAAAATTCGGTTAGAAGTGACAGTTTCATTAACAGTAAAACACCTTCAAACAGCTATATATTGTTTTGAGACGTTTCAAATTCTTCTTAATCCATCTTAAGTCAAAAAATGAAGCAACACTAGGCAATGTCGGCAGTTCAAAACCAAAGGCATTAAGAATGATCCTAAAAGATTGTGAATAAAGATCGATTAAAAATAATCCTAAACGTCTGAAAATAGAACATGTATAGTTTTTGAAGGATTTTTTAGTGTTAATAATTCAGTATTACAATTCATAAAACAGCACGTTGCTGTGAGACAAACAAAAACAGGCACAAAATTGCAATAAAAAACGGAAACGTCTGCAAATGCTGGCTTGGTTTCTTTGGATCAGCTGAAACAAGCTTGTATTTGTCAACTACTGGCTATATAACAAAATGTATCGTTTCACTTTGACAGTGATTTTTAAGGTAATTTTTTCAAAGAAAAGTTCTTCAGTTGCATTCCAAATTCTAGTAAGGAGAGAAATTACAGCGTCAAACTACGAGTAACTGACCCTGGTGCTTCTTTCTGTTCTTCTGCATTAGCTCCGTTTCCTACCCAGATAAAAACTTGATCCCAAGCATCCAACATCATCACGTCGTCAGTTTCGAGGTCGCCCTGAGTGAAGTCACCAGGAATTTCCTCTATAGTTACACGTCCTGCGAACATTTGTAACACACTTTGATGGTGGCATACAGGAAGCCTACGAACTTGTTGATTGAAGCACTGGTATTTGGAGATAACAAGGTTCATCCCAGTAAAAAAACTAGTTTGGCCCATAATCTGCAAGGAACAAGGTTCATCTCAGTATTTGTTCCTTGTAGATTATGGGACAAACTAGTTTTTTCATTTCACCCAGATCCTGGTCTGTAGCCTAGTCGCGGGCCAAAAACAAGCTCTGCAAGATATGGTGGGCCGTACAATTTTCCACCAACAATTCCGTTGATTTTGTTATTTATGATGTTGATTATGCTGTCGTTACGTCTTTTTTTGATTAGGTACAGATAGAACCCCTCAAGGAAATAGCAAGGAAACGTGCATTCTTTAAAGTCAAGGATTAATAAGCATGAAGACTTTTTAACATTCACGAAAACGACAGGTGAAAGCGAGGGGTGTCGCATCTTTGCACAAAAAACGTTCTGGAAGATCTAAGAAAGCACTGGTCCGGAAGAAAAACATCAAACATCGATATATTAACTGATTACTGTACTTTCACCTTACTTAGCTTGAAGTTCATGCTTACATGGTACCATTTTTTATTTACAGAAGGGGTGTCGAATTAACAAACACCTAGTCTCCCCATCTGTTTGTTACTGCAGGCCTATATTGTTTATCAACAACAGATGCATCGAAAAGCTCTGAGCTGGTGTAGATATGTTTTCCTTGTTTCATAAAATTACACACTACAGCCGTGGTTTTCAACCTTTTTTGTACCGTGACCCAGTATAGCAACCCACTATAACCCAACGACCCCCATATAAATTTGAATAAAGCGAATGTAATATAGCTGTGTACACAAAATATCTACTCGCGACCCCTCCAAAAATGGTTCACAACCCCTCTGGGGGACGCGCCCTCCAGGTTAAAAACCACTGCAGACTTGACGTTTCGATTTTTCAAAACTTCGAAATTTTCGGAATTCCCGGGGCTTTTACTGAACCATTTAAAATATTTCTGCTTACAGTCATTCTTTTTTTACACCTTCCTGATGACTACATGAACCTTTTTCTTTTGTCTTGCAAAATACTATCAATGCTTGAAAAATCCGAAATTGCTCTTTCCTACAACGACGTTGGGGTGGTGCAAAAGCAAATGATCAACAAGTATAGAAACACTAAATCGATGTGCCTGCAATCGGCACTTGACTACAACGAGGTCGTCGTGTGATTCTTAAAACACGGGCCCATCTTGAGACAACCACTGCTTAGCGGAAAGAAGTGTTTGTAAGCAATTATGCCAGCATGCGCTCGTTGCTATCTTTCTTGTTTGAGGCATTTAAGAAACAGCAGACTTTTTGATGGTTAACAAAACCTTTGGCGTTGGAGATGGCGAATAGTCTTGGAGGATTAGCATCCAGGTCAAGCATGCGAGGCGAAGAAGCGTAATCCTTCTTTCCTCCGATCAGTTTCCAAAATGAAGCACTTTCCGATCCTTCTTTTAGTTCATTCGGCGTTTTGTTGCACAAGACACCTAATTACGCAAAATAACAAAAATATGTGTCAAATATATTTACGCGATCATAAATGGAGCTTTTACCGCTAGAGATTCTTTTGCATACGGCAAACGTAACATTGTTTGCAAGGTTAAATGTGAGAGAATGCAGTAAACAATTTTTAGTCTCTTGCTTGATTGGCCCTTTCCAAACACATTGCTGCAATTTTTGCGGAATCAGAATTCCTGCTAAAACTTTTTATGAATTGTTTTTATTGTCCGTACTACATGAAACGCGATCTGCATGAGTTCGGTTTGTCTAACTAAATTTTCAAGTAAATATTTTGTAAACACAATACTACAAAAGTTGTTGAAAAGATGTTACCGGAATAAGTCCTTTGTCGCAAGACTTAGACAAAAATCTGAATCGACAAATTAATACCGCAAAATTATATGCACAGAAGCGCACCACGTCTTTCTTTTTAGCACTTCAGGGATTTTTAAAAATTACGAACCTAGGATTTAGTTTTTTTGACGTTGATTGTTTCTAAAAATCAGCTCCTTTCTTTTCTCAGAAAAGAAATTTTCGCTTTTCGTAGGTCATTGTGAGGACTAGAAATAACAAGGCTGAACCAATAAGCTGAATGAAACCATGTTGGTCGAAAATTTTCGAAAAAAATCGTTTTCATCGTCAGCAAAAGTTTCAAGATGTGTTTCGCGACACAAGGTGAGAAATTCATGCTCAAAACCGATTTTTTGGCCATTGAGCCCAGGTATCTTCAAACTAATCAGGGTCATGTAGGTTGAAATATACATCGGCAGACTCAACGTAATCTAATAAATAGATTAATGAGCACAAAAGTCCAGATTCCGAAGTGCAAAAGTACCCAAACAGCATGCTGTGCATATTGCTTTTGATGAGCAATAAATTTTGTCATCCGTTCAACTTCAAACTCCCTTTTTTACAATTAGTTCTCGACAGTTATGATCGACATGCAGCTATTGTCTTCCATTTAAAGTATGCTACAATCACGTGATCTGAAGGTGCTTCACTCAATAAATCTTGTCGACGACGACGACGACAACAGTTTGCGAATTTTGTCTCCCGTTTAAAGTATGCTACAATCACGTGATCTGAAGGTGCTTCACTCAATAAATGTTGTCGACGACGACAACAGTTTGCGAAACGTGCAATAGGGTGTCAAACTTCTTCGAATTTACTTCACATTATGAAATGCTCCTAGGCACCTGTCGTTCTCAATGGTCTTTTAAGAAAAGAAGGTTCAACAAAACATTGCTGCAAATCCATTAATAAGAAACAGCAGCGCAAAAAAGCAATGATTTTATCGCATTGGACATTTCAAAACGCTTGTGCTTTTGATTGGCAGCAAAGATCCATTTTTCATTACAATTTTATTGTATATTTACTGACGATCAAACAGTTGGTTTTTAAATGGTCCATTTCCGATTTATTTTAGTCAGTGATTGTTACGTTGCTGTTTGTGGTAGTAACTGGCAAGATCTCTACGTTTCTCTCTGTTCCAAAACCCTGAATAACTTTAATGATTTGCAATTGCAGATTTTTGTTCTATGAAGACTAAAAATGGAATAAGAAAGATATTATGGTAACGTTTTTCAAACCAAAGTCCTCACACCCATGGAATCCCAAAGGAAAAACATATTTACATGTTCTTCAGTAAATGTGATCCAAGCTTCTATGTTAAAGAAGTTAAGCTGCAGCTGGTAAGTACAATACCTAAATATCCAAACAAAACCATATGATATCGATTACCAGCCTTACGCAGTGTTGCCTGGTAGTAAATATAGGAAAAGCATGATATCAACATTTTGCAGAGCTTCAAAATATTAGATTTATCACAAGTGACACTTAACCAAGTTCTGCAGACAAATTTGATTTAGACGACGTTCATTATCAGTCTTACGATATGAGTATGGCTGTACGAGTTGAGCAGCAGGTGAAAAAGCACCCAACAAGCGAAACAAAATTTTCAAAATTTCATGACAATTCAACAATACTGATGAAAAATCGTATAGAAACAACCAATGCTGCCAAACCTTAAAGCATTTTTTGTTTCGCGCCAAGTTTCGTGTGACTGAATAAATTTACTCGAAAACAAACAGCATTTGAAGAAGGCCGTAAATCCAGATGAACTTCATCAGGCCCTGGCGAATTAATGCCTTTACCGCAAGTTAATGGCTTAATTTTTGATGAAATGCGGTTGCGCACAAACCTTTTAATTGATATCAAGATATCAAAGTGCAAGTTTTATGAAAGCAGCGTTTGTAAACGTCAGTTGTTCGCAGCTGCGCGGTGCAAGAAATAATGCAAGAAAGCTTCTTTGAATGCGTGTTATAGATTCAGTGACTGGTGGAATAAAAGGCTCAGGGATAGATAAGCAAAGCTCAACTGGCTTTGAGCCTAACTCAAATAGAGGGTGCCCTAAAAAGAAACTTTTAAGTTGGGACGCGAGGTGTTGCACAATTTTATTCTCAAAAACCGACAAGTGTCACGTTTCTTGTTTGTTGATCTACAACTATCTCTTCCTCAGCAGTGATTTGACGCCTGCAGCTATGCAACAAGTTTTTGACCAATAGGTTGAGGTAGCAAAAATATTACTACAAAGGAATGCTTATATGGGTTGTGATAGAACGCTAGAGCAAACTTTTACTATTTTTTGAGTTGCAGGCATCGTGTTGGTATAGGATGTAAATGACTAACGGTAAAAATAATAACCAATACACAGGCACCAGTTCGTTATATATCTTGTAAGTTCTTCATCGTGTCTAGCAGAGTGTGGCTGGCATATTTATGCACATACGAGCACATGCCACCAAGCGACACCGATCGGCTACAACTGCCTTTCTGCGGAAGTCGTTATTTCCTGTTGCGCAGGCAGTGGCTGGAAAAAGCCATACTGCTATTCACTCTTAACGACGCAAGCATAGCGTTAGGCAAATTGATGGCATGTCCCACGTAAGTTAATGCATCATCGTTAACAACAACGTAGCTTCGAGTTTTAGTTATATGATTGCAATTCAATGGAATTTATACAATCGTCGCTAGTAACCATTGACCCTTGATGAAGATTTAAAATCGATGAATGCTCAACAAGAGTTTTTATCCGAGTCATTATCGTAATGACTTCGTTTAGCATTCCTTTCCAACGAAAGTGGCCATAATGTGTAAAGAAAAGCATGCAACAGCAAATAAATCCACAGTTAATCATATTCACTTGCCAACAAGCAGGATTCTATCAGGCCGCCAAAACACACACGGTCGTTTCAACAAAATCTGGCTGGCACCTGCGATGTACTTAGCAGCGTCGATCTCAGTATCATTTGCTCCTTTTCCCATCCACACGTAGCATTCGGTCTCGCCTTTGAGTACAAACGCATCGTTTGAGTTGAGGGAACTTGCTGATGTGGACACCTGGATGCCTTTGGAGCTTCCAGACGAAGTTGAACGTACCTGTAGAGGGCAAATAGTGTCGAAAAATGTAATTCCGAACATTGAGTTCTGGTCTTTCTGTTTGATGGAGACGCCGCTATCTGTCAGTAACGTCACACTCACAACTACACCAGGAAGTTACAAGTGACTTCGCTGCACAAATATTTGCGTTCGCGGGCATGCTGGAGGACCACTCAACCTCCGGCTAACTTGCCTGCAAACACAAATATTTGTTTTGAGGATAAGCTAGTCAGAGATCGAGTGTTCTGTATGCAATGTTTGCCGTAATATTCATAAAAATATTTGTTTCGTGAAAATAAAAAATTGCACGAGGAAAGATTGTTCAACAGTTTACAAAGGAAAGATTGTTTACCAGTTAAGTTTCTTGTGTTTGAAATTCTTAATTTTCGCCATATACACTCAACTAAATTCAACTCAAAGCAGGCTCCTTGCTACCAAGGTGGGATGGTGAAGTCGATCAGACCTCTAACTATTACCTAATGTTTTAGGATATATGCTTTGGTCGCCCCATCAATATCACAAGGTCGATGGCACATCCTGCTACAGGAACTGGAAGCACCTACATCTATCATGTACCTTTGCGGCGTTTCAAGGAACACCGCTTAATGGGAGTTCCTTACAGACAAAAGCAGGCTGCAATGATTGATGAGACTAGATAGGTAGATAAATGGTAAGAGTGCATCAGTAAACCTCACTCGCACCTGGTAGAGGGCAATCTTGCTCACTCCCGTCTCTTTTCCGGCTTCTCGTGAATATCCTCCACTAGTTATTAGCAAAGGCTTGCCGAATATGCTTAAAAGATGATTCGGCTCCTTTCCCTGAGTAAAACAATTAAAGTGAAAGGTTTTCTTATACATCGGCTTAGATCTCCAGAAAGAAAATATTTTAGAAAGTTCGCAGCACGTTCTGCATGGGATACGACGCTGCAGTGCCGGAGTAATGATCTATGGAAAGAAAAAAAACACTGTACTCCATCTCAAGACGGCACCGTTTCGATAATTATAGTCTCAACGGAGCAGAAGATTTTTCTTGCGCCGTGGCCCTTACAAAGTATACATTTTCTATGTCTGGTTGTAATCCTAAGGCTAAGAAAGCAAAACAAATTCTTTATGCATGTTGGATGGCTCTTACTTTTACAAGAGTCGACAGTTATTCAAACTTTCAACGACTTTTGTGAATGGTAAACGTACGCAAGAATATGTGGAGACGATCGCGAAGGAGTTCTTTGCTTCATTTTATCATACTTCCACATAGTTATGCACAAGAAACGATAAGGCAAACAACAAACAACTGTCATAAAAATGCCTCCAAAGTCCGCACAACCAGCGACGGCTGGAAAAAGTAAGGAGTATATACTCATGGAATTTTGATCTTTGTACTCCAGCGAAATGGTTTTTGAAAATACAGTAGAATTGCTTTACAATATACAACGGCGCTTTATGCGACCGGTGAAAAAGCGTCGTTGTAGGCGAACTGTTGTTATAGCCGAATTACAATAAATTGTTCCTAAAATGGCTTTGTAGTTCAATGCCAAGCCCTGGCAAGGGTTAAAAGTGTTCTTTGATTAAGATTATTGCTTACTGTATCGTGTTTTCGCGCCTACTCTGATAAGAAAATGTGAGAAATATTTTTTCTTTATTTTTCGCAACTTTAGTCAACGTCGTTGGTGGAAAATGGAAATGTTTTGCGAGTTTTGCAACATCTTCGCTAAGCGAAACAACGATGTCATACTTTTTCCATAATGGATACAGCTTCTTTTGTTCGACCTTTTACGCACTGCTCCACCAAGACATCGATCAAACTGAGAACAGTCGCAACGATCCCTAATACTTGTACAGTAATACTCATGTAACGATTTGTATCCATTGCTGTTGATGGCTCAATCCTTGATGCGATTCTCACGTCACACTTGCCACGGCTCAAAGATTCGCCGCTTATCTTAACTGCGTTCCTGTTCGGTCATTAAAGATTTTTTTGGTGGCTCCACATAGCCGAGCTTACACTTCAAAGTGTAAAGATAACGTGCAACTGTTGTTATAAACGAATGAAATGTTTTGCGGGGACCGACAAAAAGCGTCGCGAAAGGTGAAGTGGCGATATATCCGAAGTTGTTATGGCCGAAAGCGAATGCACGTAAAAGGTAGGAATTCTGCTTGAACCGGAGAAAAGCGTCTTTATAGGCGAAATCTACTGTATTCCCAATTGAAACTGGTTTCCGCTATCAATACATAGTCGTTAATACAATATTTTCCAACTTGTCAACTAAACCCATGTGCTGTGAAGAAATTTTCTCTAAGTTCGGTGCTTGTGAAACTTTCAGGTGCACTTTGCAAATAATTTAGCAGAAAGTTGAAAGTTACTAGAAGCAATCAACGGAAGTCCGTGTTTGACCCATTACTCTTTTTAGTGTAGATTAACGACATTGCTACGAACATCTAGTCTTCTATTTCCTTATTTGCAGGAGATACTATACCAACGTGTTTTCTAGAGGTCCTGGTAGTTTTCATGACACCTTATTTAACGATCTGAAACAATTGGAGCTGTGGTTCGATTTGTGGAATGAAACTTCAAGCTGCAAAAACTCAGGTCTTACTATTTCAGCTAACCCACTTCTTCACCCTGCATTACGTTTTCGTAAGCAAATGTTAACTGAAGTTGTTTCCCACAAACACCTGAGACTCATCCTTCATCGTTCCCTGACTTGCTTTTGCATACCTCAACATTGCACCATAAAGCAATGTGAATGACTGATGCGTTAAAAAGAATTGACAACTTTTCATCCAAGAATTCATTTCTGGTACTTCATCGTGCATGTTTTGCTCATACTTGAGTATAGAGATGTTGTGAATGAGAACGAGAAAAGAGACGCTGTTCATCTGTCGCAGATACCCATCTTCTCAAACTGCTGCTGCCTATCTATGACTGCCTCAGGAGTCAGGACTGTATCACATGAGTAAACAATGAGTGAATTAGGTTTCACACCATCTATCTCGGTCGTCAGTTTCAAACATTCTTATTACTTTTAGAAGGACACTTCTTGGATGTTGACCCTTGTTTCTTACCTGGCCATGTCGCAAAATTTTCTGAAAACTTTCCACCTAATCATCGCGTTATCAGCTCAGTGTACAGCTATTACCATGCAAAACTTAAATTCATGCTTTTCACAAATATCCTAACTTCAAATGCTCACTGCGTTTTTTTTTTGAGTTCTCGCACGATACCTACAGTAACTTGTTCCTTAGCCAGCCAAGCAATGCATGGCGTTATAATGCCTTTTAACTTGCGCATGCCCCAACGTTTGGGGCGATTGTTTAAGGACTAGGTTAAGCAGGGGAAATAGGCTTCCTCTGTGGGATCAGACGTTTGTAAAACAAATTTTATTTCCCACGGTGACATCACGACTTTGCAGATGGTTGTTCGGCACAGCCCAAAAAAGGTTCGGAAACACTGTTGCAAATGAAGGTATAATCTCGTGTTCAGCGTTTAACTCGTTAGATTTCCAAAATCTAACTTAAATATTGCTATTCGGGCTTCCGGATTTGCCCAGGGTCTTATCTGTGCTCTCGCTCAAGCAGACGTGTTTGTCTGAATGTTATTATTGATCGATTTTTCTTTGTTTTGTTCGTGCTTTTGTTTTCCCTCTTTGTTTTTCTTAGGCTATAAATTGTAGTGTAAATTGTGACCACCGTTTCTTGTAAATCACGAGCTGAAAAGCTTCTTCGCTTCCACAAAGCCAGTGAGCTCAGTGCACACGGAACGGAGCATAATCCAAGCGAGGAAGCATGTAGCGGGTTTCGAAATGCCCAATATGCCTCATCGGTTTGCAGAGGTACACAGCGTCCTGTGACAAATCCGTTGAAATCACTAATAAAACAAAGCGGGAGTAAAATCTGAGCAGTTTCGGTTTGCGTGGATTCTCACCTGCACCACCCTCGCTTGAACTGGCCGCTGTCCATATTCATCGTCCAGTTGAGTGGCGAGGAACGCTGAAGCAGTGATCTGCACGAAAGTAATACAATTGCCAAAAGCAGTGGGAAGTATGTGCAGAAACCTAAAGAACAATAATGCAACTTTTGCAAGAACGGGTTTTCATGCATCAAAAATGGATGAACTATAAAGGCAAAACGCATAAAATCAGCTGCTGCCCGTCAGCTCCCAGATGAAAACCAGGCACAACATTAGTATGTCAAAAAATGTTTGTTAAAAATAGGACGCCCTCTTTCTGAAACCCCGAAACCAGCACATTTACCGAAAAATCATTCACATATCAGGTTGACGTTTGCTCTGGAGCAGGCGACAAATTGAATGTCACTCACAAAAACAATTAAAAGCTGGGTTGCTGCAAGGTTGAGGAATCAGCCGGCTGCGCTCTGCATTCTTTGCGATGAATCGGATTCGCGCATATGTGTCCAAGTAATAATTCAAGTAATTAGTCTCTAAATAAGTGAAGTAATTAGTGTCCACAAAGGTGGACGCAATCGGATCTATCAGCAAATTTGTTTCACAGGAAATCGATTTCGCGTAATTCTACGCATCCAGAGTCCTCGAATCCTATTTCATTTGAATAAAATTTCAGGACTGAGGATACGTCGCCTTTGTGGAGGCTAATTACTTGAATTATTCACCAAACCAAAACATCCTTAAGATAGCGGATATCATAAAATTGTCTGGATCTGCGAAATATTTTTTGTATCTTGTATCCGCAGTAAGGTTATAACTTTTTGAACTTTTTTTCCAAAATCAAAGTCCTGCATCATGATTGGATGAACTTTTTGGTATAATTGAAGAAACCAAACTCCANTT
>JGI24159J19872_10005942_pt1 | contig 15816 bp, 12 predicted proteins | sample Ectturendosymbi4_FD_19872 | JGI IMG/M metagenome (IMG submission 19872) | reverse complement strand
GGGCCCATATTTCACAACGCAATTAACTACGTAGTTTTGTCATAACCTGACTCTACTCAAATATGTGCGTCCACCGACCCCGAAGGTGTTAATGTTATGCGATCTATCCACAGTACCTTTGACATCGACTGGCAGATCGCGATCGATGTGTTGAATACCCTGGTTTGCACAATAGGTTCTCGGCAGATTTTTATGCAGGGTACTTTTTTCAAAGAAGCAAATTGTCATGGTATTTAACGAATAAAAAAGTTCCATGGCCATTAACGAAAGAAGCATTGCCGAAGTCAGGGCTGCAACCAGCCGATATTTTCCGGGGGAAAATGATTGCACTTGTTATTGTACTATTTTCGGGGGGGAATATGATTGCAATATGTTGTTCTACCTAACAACTAGGCTTAAACATAATTTTACAAATTTTGTGGGAAGACATTCACCCGGCTGCGGACCTGGTCAATATCGAAACCACAAATGATGACTTTATTTTACCAAGCAAGACTTGTCGGCGTCACTTAGAAACAAGCGCTGCAAACGTCTGGGATCTCGTCGAAAGCAATCAATAAAACCTTGCATGTCTTGTTGATCTTTTTCACTGTAAGCGCTCATTATTCATACACCAAACAAGTGTTCAGCTTCACACTAACAATGGATGTTTCAAACTTGTGGAAGCATTGCTACAAATTCGTTCATGCTTCTTTTCACACAGTATACGACCTGCCTTTCCGCTATCAGCAGTCACTGAACAGCTGCATTACGTGCGTTCTACAGTCGCATGCGGCAAAACGCCTGCTACGGTAAACGCTAACGACATTCATAAACCTATATGTTGGTTTGATAGGGTCAATCATAACAAATTAATCTTCAAAACAACGGAAAATCATCATGCAGGACCGACGTTTATGTTGGCCCTCACTTTTCAATTCTAGAATCGCCATTGAGCTTCAAGTGTGCTAGAAAATATTTGCTGCAGACTGAATTGAGAATGTACCTCGCAAGAACTTATTACATGCGTTATGGTCTTCATATAGGCAATACTACCGTTGAATAGCGTATATTATGAAATTGTGCGGAAAGATGATCACTTAAGAAAGTGGATTTTTACAAAGCGTCACCAGAAACAAGATTATTTTTTGAGAGCAATGTCTCCGTCCACACATTGCGGTCATCGTTTTTTATTTAATGGCACGGGATTGTGCAACAAAATTTAAAAAGAACGCTTTTTTGACAATACATTTATTTTTCGTGTTATTTTCAATTTCATGAAGCTCCCACATTGATTGGTGTTAAAATTTTTCAAACAGTGTATTAACGTATACTGTGTGAGCAATCTATAGCCCATGTTAAGCATTAGCAAACTAAACTACTTTAAATGTGCACTTACGAATTGCATCTGTCACTGTTGAAACAATGGACGGTATTTTTACTAAACGCACCTGGCAACCCTATCGTAAATGTGTTCAATTTAAGCGATTTTCACCGATATCTCAGTAGCCTACTTAGATGACGTCAGTCTAAAACAACCATCTTCGATTAACCCGAATCTTCGCCTAAGCCGGATAACATCGTCGATCAGATAGAATCCGGATTAACTGAGGTTTACTGTATGCAGTAAATGACCTACCTCAGAGTCGTATTACCAACGCTGTAATTTCTTTTGTGGCCGTCACCCTGCAGTTTCTTTCTGTTGTTGAGGTAAAGGAATCATGTAACATGTATGCAGTTGATGCGAGGGTTATCATCTCAAATCGAAAGTACATTTCCACAACGCTGATTTAGCTGACATGTCAACAGAGATCCGCCACATATTGGTAAAAACATCACGACACCGGTGAGTTTTACTTGACCGTTAACATTTGGTCCAACACAGAGGTTCTTAACCTTTTTTACCCTTTTATTAAACAAGATAACCAGATTTACCCCCAATACACTGAATGGTGCTCATTTATTAAAAATACAAAATTAACAAACTCTTACAGTTTACAATGATTTATAAAAAATTTACATTGGCTGCAATTTATGGTTCAGTAAATTTACCCCCAGGAGTAAATTCCCGCAAGAACCACTGGTCTAATAGATGCGCCGCTATGTTGGCATCACTGTTTATTTCATTTCAAATTGGAAGCTACACAACGCCATGCTGGCTTGCAGACGATCCAAAGGTCATCACACATGTACTTGCATCAAACCACGAAAATGTATTTGGCTTTCTTCCTGAGGATGTTTCAAGAGATCGTGATTGCTTTCAATGTGACCGCTATCGATTACATTGTGATTTTGTTTATTCGTAATCGTAATCGAGCAGGCGGCAAGTAATCGTAATCGATTATATTTGTGATGTAATCGCGAACTACTCCTCCACTCTGGCACCAGCTCAGAACCGTCGCCAATAGAGGGGGCTTTACATTTGTGCGGGGAGCTCAAAAATTCGGAAAGTTTGATAAAAACTCCACTGATTCATAGTGTTTCATATTTCAATTTTGGGGAGCTAGGCCCATAAAAGCCCCCTGTGGGTTTGAACAGCTTCGGCAATGGCTCAGTGGTAGACTCCGCCTCCCAATTGGAAGGTTGGGTGTTAGATCCACGGCTACCGTGAGAGTTGCCGCAGCACTACTTGGGCAAGAGAATTCTCCTCAATCGAAAGCCTGAAATTTTGCAGGGGGCGAATTTCAGGCTTCGGCCTGCCGCTAACTGCCGTCGCCAAAAATAAAAAAGCCCCGTAGCGACGGGACTGCACCACCTGCAGCTGAACTTGAACCCAATGTGTTGACCACGCCTGTCCTTAAAGCGCCCCGGCAGGGGTGTGCAAAGTGTGGCCTCTGACGACTGGGCTACTCAGAGAACCTAACCCTTGGCCTGGGCTCGCTTTGGAATCTTCTCGAAACGATCATCCTCTCGTTCAGGTTCTGCCACCTGCGATTCGACCGACGCTTGAAGCAGCAGCAGGGGGAGGGCGGTGTCATACGATGTGTAATGAGGGGTCCAGGCAAAGCGGGGGGCAACACACGCGGGAATGCTCCGAAAAATAACAAACGAAAAAAACGGAAATGTCAGTTTGGCTTTCGGTGACCATGGCAACCGCGAGCGTACCACCTGCGCATCGCCGTGCGATTGTTCACGTTTGACGATTGTGAGTGCGAATAAAGGTCCGCTTTTGGTCACGTTATTGGGGACAGAGCTGCGCCAAATAAGCGAAACAAGGGGCAAGGTAGTGTTCGCAGGCGGGGGAAGTGCTTCTGCAAAACACTCTGGAAATGTACAACTGACCAACATTGAACATTCCCTAGAAAATCACGACAAACACATTCTCTGTCATAAATCCAATACCATCTGGGGACAACACACAACAATCCCATACAATCTGAGAACATCCAGCAATCCGTGCATGCTCGTACCAGCGTCGATATTCGCAAGCTATCACAACATTTATCAACGAATGCTATATAAAAAAACATAATACGTTGGGAAAATGAATCGCCGCCATTTCAATCAATTCTAAGCCTGGTTGTATCTTTACGTAGAAAAATAGCGGCTGAGAACGAACATTACACAGTTTTTATCCAGCAATAGTTTAAAAATAACAGTGATGAAGAGAGATATTTCGGCTAAAAAAAGAGCAAATTGGGAGAGCGGAGTATCCACCGTCACGTCACTGATAAATAATCGAACATGATTTACAGAAAAACGAATGGAGAAGAGTAAAAAAGCGGCGGTGACTGCGAAATAACACAAATAGCGCTGATGTGATTGGGGAGGCATTGGGGGGCAACTACCCCGATGGAAGTTTTAGCAACGCTTGAATATTTAGCCCGGCCAGGGCCAACCCTGGCCACAGACGCGTGAACTCTGAATAAAACTTTTAAAAGCTTGAGAAAAAAATGCTGAACTCCATCAAGCTTATTAAAATCTTACCTCAAATCAGTAAATAAAATTGATAAAAGCATTTCCACTGAATAAAGCGATCGAAATCGCCACCGGGCCAGCCGTGATCGATTGACAATGAACGCATTTCATAAAGGGAAACACTGCTGCAGCGCGCCGCTTACAACACGAGCTTGACAAGATTTAAGCAAAACTGAAAAACAAATCGTGCAACAGATCAACTGCGGGGATGATAAAAACAGAACAACCAAGCGAGTAGTGGATTCAAGTACAAGTACTCAGCCGTTGTCAGTGCAAGCAGATATCAGTTTGTGCGCGTAACCAACAACTCATGCAAAAACAGCCGTTCCGGAAGCAGCGCTGACGTCAGACAGAGCAAATCAAGCAAAGCGCGATTTCTTTTCAAAGGTAAACGCCAACTGCAACTGGTGCTTCGAACTGAACGATGTTGGGTCGAATCCCAGCCGGTGATCACCAAGCGAGACGTGTGAAATGCAAGACAAGATTGTTAAAAGGGGAGGGGCGTGACGAAAACTGAGCAGCGCGACAAGTTTACTGACATAAAAATGACGTAACAGGCAGTGACGACCTGATGACGTGCACGACGCGCGAGGTTGATCACACAGAGGTCGACGAGCAAACGTCACTACAGCAGACAAACGCAAACGACGTAACAATAAGACGCGCGCCATATGAACGGTTGTGTGTATATGAAATGGCTTCGTGGTATATGAATGAAGCCGCAGTGTCGCGAGCGTCACCAGCGGATGAATACAGGATGCTTGAGCAACTCGGACGCGGTTGGTCGGTCGCGCGGACTGATCTGGAGGCATCTGCGACACAGGTCACGCATGGCTGGAGACAGAACCTCGGGAATGGGGGGGACGGTTGGAGAACTCGCGATCTGGAAAGACATTGTTGTCAGTGTTGAAGGAACCAAAACAGAGTTTGCGTTGTGTTGTGCGGCATGTCCCAACCGAATTTAAAAGCGGATTGACGCAATAATTTATTGTTAGTTACACGTGACCTCAGCAAACAGTACGTCACAAGTGCAGTCAGCTGCAGCCAAGCGGAACAGGGAAAGCGAATATCTATTACGAAAACATGATGGATGGAGTGACGTTGAAGTCGGAGATATTTGGTTTCAGTCGTAGAGTCAGGAAATAAAAGCACTGAGGTTGAGGAAGACAAAGCGTCTCCGTATTTTCAACATAAAAACTTGCAGCTGCTTGAAGGAAGCCGAAAAAACTACAAAACGTGAAAAAAGGTTTTGTAAACTATTATTATGAAAAATATTTTCAAAATAACACCAGAGGCGCAACCAGCTCTTCATTTTGGGTGAGGCAATTTTCATGAATTTTCATTCGATGACGTCATCGTGCTTATTCAACCGTGGTACAACTTCGGTATTCAAATAAAACTTTTTGGTACAAATTTAAATAAAACTTCTTAAAAGTGATTGAAATATAAAATTTCATCTTTATTCTTTGAAAGTTTCTGCAAATGTCAAATTTGCCATGCGTTGTTTTGAAATATTTTTTTGGGGGGCAAATGCCTCTAATTCCCCCCCCCCCACTGGTTGCGCGCCTGAACAACACTGCGGTCCATCACAGAGCGCATGCAGCTAGCAGCCTACTTGCAACAAAAGCTACGGCATTGCGATCACTTTCACCGACCTTAAAAATCAAAGCCAGGTGGTTGGAATGCATGTCGGCTTCCCATGGCGGTTTGCCGGTTGCCATCTCTGTGACGACACAACCGCAACTCCATACGTCACAACTCCGGCCGTACTGTTCGCCGCGCAACACCTGCACGTCACAAAGAGATCACGTGATAACATGTAGCTGCATTTGCACCAGTGGCGTGGCCAGCCCAAAAATTTTGGGGCCAAAATGTTTGATTTTAGGCGAATAACGCTATTTTGTTTGGAAAAACGCCTCTTAAAGCACAAAATGATTATATGTTCTAAAAATTTGGGGGTCCATGGCCCCTTTTTCCCCCCCTGGCTACGCCTATGATCGGCACTGATGCGTTTCATTCAGAATTAAAAAGCTTCTTAACACGTTTGCAAGCGCTGATAATAACGTGAAAATATTTCTCAAAACAGATGCATTTCCGGTAAAAAACAAACGCATTCCAGCAGAGCCGATATCCCTTTAACGCACACGTCTTTCGACAAGCGGCAGAAACAACCTTGTATGACAGTGGTTCTTACCTTTTCTCAACCACGCCTCCATTAAGTAACTTCCCTCTGTTTTAAGCCCTTAACTTCAAATAAGTTGTAAAATCAAATGTATTTATTAATAAATCCATTGATCGAACTTTCCATGTTGCAGGGTACCTAAGGGCTCGCGCCCCTGGAATTTTATTGACGTCCCCCTGGGAAGGCGTTCCCCCCGGTTAAGAACCGCTGTTCTGTAAGTTTCACTTTCCATCAAAAGCGCGACGCTCGACAACAGCAGCAAACACGAAATCGGGAAAAGGCAGCAAGAACCCCGTTACTTTTTTGTTTCAAAAAATATAGTTTGTAGAAGCTTAGTTTTGCCAAAGACAGAACTTCGCAATTACTTCCGGCGCCATGAAAGCGATGGTCCCAAGCAGTTGTCCCTGAAACTCCCCTGCCCCGGTGCCTTTCGAGGCCAGCCGCGCGGCTGCTCCGAAGTCGCTGATGCGTAACCGCTGACCCGTCGAGTCGACAAGCAAGTTGGCACCTGTGACGCAAAAGCGTACGTCAGCACTTACGTCACTATAAAATGCAATAGCACACGTTCTGCCACTGGGGCGTCTGTTGATTTTTCAGCCGGTGAACTCGACCGCGAGGGCGCATTGGTTTGAACAAAAGAATTTCTGAACGAAGCACTGCGAACATCACGAAGGAGCTGACGTAACAATAGTAATTATTATGAGAAACAACAACAGCAATTATGACGTTGGGTTCGTTCAACATCGCAATTTGATTCCGACTGGAGTTGACTTCAACAAAAACAATTCATCCCATCTTAGTTAAAGATGAAACAAGGAATATTCAATGCTCCTCCCGTGAGACCTCCACACAATAGGACATCTGCCAACCTTTGATGTCCCGATGTATCAGATGTTGCTCGTGAATGTAGGCGAGGCCACGTAGCGTTTGCAGCGCGTAGTTGGTGATCACGGCTTCGTTGAAAGATCCGTAATGAGACAGGAGGGCAGCGACTGAACCGCCTGTGAAGGAGGGAAGGACAAATGCGGTGGAGTATGAGGACGAAGTTAAGCCAGAAGTTGAAACAAAAGCGTCTTGACAAGAGCCAGGTTTTGAACATGTTGTGAAAACAGTTGCCATTTCTATGTCTTCCTGCTTCTTTAATGATGTGCTACTCTCTATTATCAAGCAACCGTAACACAACAAACACATTGGTGAGCGCAAAAGAACAGAAAAAGTTTGGAAAAGCAAAAGATCAGCTCTTCGTTCCTGAAGTCTGCGCCTTGACTTTTGCTTTTCCAAACTTTAATACCATAATAACGAGTCCAGGTTAAATGCAAGTCGTGAATGCTCTCAATTCGCGCGTAAAACGCATGAAATTCCTCCCATACCTGCGCACCACTCGATGAACACGTTGTACAGAGGTCCTTCCTTTGTGACGCCATGCAATCGCACAATGTTCGGGTGGTTTAAGTTGCGCATCAGCGCGATCTCCTCAGAAATGACGGCAAGAACTTGCTGCTGCTCGATCTCGGAACAGCGGATGTAGTTTACCTGCGTCGACAACATGGTGGAGCTGTGTGTGGAGAGGGTGGCAGTGAACGCTGAGCAAAGCCATCAACGCCAGACGTTTGCACAATTTGTGTTCAATCGATCAAAGGCGAATAAAAAACAGCAACGAAAGGATATAAATATACAGGTTCTAAAATTGTATATAAAGAAACACAACGGACATCAAAAAGATCATTGAGTTTTTGAATCCAAAAAATAGTGTTTTAACGGTAAAAATAATTTTTTACAAAATTAAAAAAATTAACTTCTCTTGCATTTCAACGGGCCAAACAAAACATTGCATGAAAAGCTTTAAACGTCTGTGTGCAAATGAACAATGTCAGAGCACGTTTCACCTTTCCACCAAAACGCATTTTGCACTGACCTGTTTGACCGCCATCAAGGTTCCTGTGAACATATCGCGGGCCTGGTAGCAGGCCGAAAAAGCGCCCAGGCCGATCTGGCCACCCTTGGACCACTGCTTATTTTCCCGGTACTCGTGAGCGCCATCCGTGTTCTGAAGCAAAAAATGAGACATGAAAAGTTGTGAAAAACCGTCACATAACAAGAAAATTAATCTTAAAAATAAAATTTTTTTACAGGTCAGTTGACGCGATACATCAACGAATCAACCAGTGTGAACATTACAGAGGTAATTTCGGTGGAAATCGCGGGACAGTTTTTACCTCGCTTTGCACCCGAACAATGTCCCCTTCCCCCTCCTCAAAACTTAAATGAGGCACGAGGGGCAAGGCATCCTGGACGTAGCTGACCGCGAGGGTGTGCGCGAACAGCTTGTCTTCTTCTTCAGCGATCTGCTGCCTGCACGAGCAATGGACCTCAAGGTCAGCGTCGTAGCCTTCCAGCGGTGTGATCGTTGCCGGATGACGACCGCCAGATGACGCTGGAGATGTCGCGTAGTCGTGCGTGGGGAAAGTACCAGGGGTCTGCACACCTGCAATGTATAATAACCACCGTATACGCTCAGTTAAACCAGCAAGGTTTCAATTAACACTCGGAAACCGTCGCATAACTTTGGCTCCGGAACAATCTGGTTTGAACTGATCACGAAGCAAGTCTTCACCGGTAATTAACATTTAAACGGGAGGTCGTCCGGCATGCCAAAGCCCTCAGCCAGAACACGAACAGAACTAAAGTTATAATCATCCGAGCTTGTTATGCCTGTTCTTCAAAGCATCGTTTTTTTATTTTGTTTTTTTCAAAACCAAAGTTGCGCTGAAGTCTTTTAAACCACACAAAGCTCATTTCGAGAGTTCGCAACCCCCCAAACCTTTTGCCGGAATACAAAAAACAACCCACCTATCTCCGACTTGAATGTAACTGGAGCTTTTTCCACCAGCGACTGATCCGATTCTTCCAGCAAGTCTTCGACACTGGATGACATTCGGGAGCTCGCGTGTTTCTAAACATGATAATAACCCATTGTGACGTCAACAACGAATACGCAACAGGTGAAGCAGCAGTCCATTGAAAATCCAAGATGAAACAAAAGCTTGATTGGTAGCAACATAATGCGTGAAGAACGATAACGAAACAGAGGCAAGCAACAACCAACCAACCTTCACTTTTTCTTTTCCTTTCTTCCTCAACAGTTTATTTGGTCGGGAGGGCAGTTTCCGGATATGACCTCGCCTGAACAAGAATTGAACACAATCATGACATTGACGCACGAAAAGCTGCGAACATTATCGATAAAAATGCGCACTGGTCAGGTTAGTAACGAGCACGCCAGGCAGGCGACTCCTCTATTGCGGTAAAGTCCCGACTAGAAACACAAACCTGCCACTGCCAGAGACGAACTACATGAAAACCTAGTCGAAGCGATCAATGGCCATGTGATAAAAACGAGCAATTCCACATTAAACCGTCGGCGGTAACGACACGAAAAGCGGTTGTTATAGAAACGACACGTGGTTGCTATAGAAAAGACACGAGTGGTTGCTATGGAGGCCAAGTTAAGGAGGACGTCCTTAGAAAATGTTGCACTGGCAACAATGCCGCTGTTTTTCTAGAAATGTCCAAATGAAATAAATTTCGTTCAGTTAGATTGCGAAAAGTCGTGAATGACTATTTATTCTCCGACAAACAACTCTAAGTAAGGTTCAAAGAAGATGAGTGCCGTCTTTCCCGGTTATAAGCAATCTGCATGAGCAAAAATCAAAAGCAGAAATTGTTAACTTTTCTTCTCTCGTTAACAAGCTGGCAAACCTCAAAATTGAAATTTACAGTTTCTACTAGAATTTACTTTACTTTTTTCGTTCCTACAAATTCATGTAAGTCGAATACAAAAAATGGTTTTGAAATAAGAAACTAAGGTAGAGGCTAAGTAGCACTTGGGTAGATTCCAAACAACTGTTATACTTGTTTATTTTTCTTTTCTTAATAAGTTAGGTCTTAAACATGGACACCACAACGTGCACGCACTGCAGTTAACCAGAACGGCTTACATATTCGTGTTGGGAGGAGTGAAAAAGTAAACGCTGGGCTAAAGTCTTTAATCATGGTCCAGTTCAACATTTCCGCTTTTTATTTTTTGCTAAAAACACACGTTTAACATGAATCAAGCACACTCACTCCTTTGTTAGGTAATATCTAAACAAGGGGTGAATGTACCGCAGGTTAAGGCCACGCGTCTTTTAAGGCAAAAAATAAACTGCATGAAACTCTAATCACATCAAGCTTGCGATTACATCAAAGCGGCATCCAACACTGGCACTGCATTTCAACTGATGTCATCATTCTGAGCCCAGAGAACTAAAAACTTCTACCTCACCTGCATACGGTCGCGCCTGAGTAGGTTTCGGACCACGTGACGTCAGAAGCGGTTGACATCTCGTCCGCCACGTCATCATCGTCGTCATCACGAGTAGAGCACGCCGGCGTGTCGTCACAAGCGTCCAGTAGGGCGGCGGCAGGGGCCGAGGGGCAACGATTGTAACTGTTCGCTGGCGAGCTGCTAGCCGCCTCCTCCTCCAGCGAGCGCGTGGTCGCGACCGGACTGTCCGGTTCGCTCTGGGAGGTGCTGAGTTCACGGGTTGAGGTCCTGTGCTTCTTCTGGTAGTGCATCAATGCCCTCGGCTTCCGGCTCGACCCGGCGCCGGCCTGTCCCACTCGCCTCAATTGCTTGGGCCTGGCGGGCGCCGGTTGGCCGGGCTCCGTCGGCGAAAAGAGCGGGTCGTCCATTCTGAGGTTTGACAACGAGTCGCGCACGTGGTTGAACTGCTTCGTATCTTCCAACGCGGTCTCGCTCTCGGGCGACGTCAGTCGCTGTGGAGACGACGACGACTTGACCTGCGACGACCCTTCGGCGCCCGAGAAAGCGTCCATTATGACGTCGGTGACGAAGCCGCTGTCGGCGGTGGTGGACATCACGTCGGACGAACAGGACACGGAAGCGGTCGAGGGACAGGCCCGGGCCCCAGACGTCGGAATGCCGCTGTTTTTAAGAATCCCTCTGGTCGGGATGCGGTTGTTTGTCGCGTTTCCGACGAATAAGGAAAGGCGGGGGTCGACGTTGGGCCCGCGGGGGACAGCGCGGGCCAAGTGGTCCTCGGACTTTTTGGCGCCATGAGACCGACGCGAGTGCGAAGCCACGCCCTGTCTGAGACAATCCCGGTACCTTTCGACGGTGCCTCTGCGCTCGATTGCCGCTTTCAGGGCCAGGGGCCTGCTGTGAGGAGCCATGACGTCAGAGTCGCCCTTCGACGGCACGGTCTTGTTTGGTTCGGCAACGACGTCGGCTTGCGAGGGGTCACCTGCCTGCTTCTCCCCCTTGTATTTCTTCGGNTGGGGTAATTTTCGAGCGGGCGCAGACCCCTGGGCGACCCCCCGGCTCCTGTGGTCCTTGCCGTGCTTCCGGTTGATGCTTTCCGCCAATTCCCGAACGCTCAGGCGACGATCCGACGCCTTTCGCAGATCTTCGCAGCACGAAGCGGACGACGCCGAAGATTCCCGACTGCTGCTTCGGTCGCGCGAGCTCGTCCGAGCGAATCCGAAGTCGGTGCTTTGCCGGACGGCAGGGCGCTGATTGGCGGTTTCGCGAAAAGCCGACGATTCCGACTGCAAGCGAAGCACGCACGGACGTTTCGGGGGGTCCGAGGCGCAGCTGGTTGGGACAGAGGGGGCCGGTTCAGAATTGGTCGGTGCGACTTGGTCGGTGGGGTCCTGCAGGACCGCGTTGGTATTCGACTTATCCTCCTGGGTTTGGGCAAGGGTAGGTCGAGGGCCTTCGGAAACGCTGGGCGGCGTCGCTTTCCGCTCTGCTGACGGGGAGGGGCTCACGCATCTTATTGGTCGGAAGAGCGACACCTGAATGCAAGGACCAATGACGATTGTTTTGAAAACAGCGTCACAAACGAGAGCATTGTTTGCTCATTATAAATATTGTTGTTGCCTCTAAGCAAAGCCGCCCACAGTTGCCTGAGTGGCAAAAAAATCGCAGCAATTCGAAAACTTCGCAAAACGATCAGCGAATAACACTGCAGTTCCATCAAATGCTGAACCGAGAGAGGAGACCGCAAACGACATCAACTTCAAACACTGAAGAATTTCTCGACACAAGAGTGAATTAGCGACAACTGGACTTGGCAAAAATACCAAACCACTACAAGACAACACGCCGATCGCACGACAAAGATATCGGGAGGGGGGTCCGCCGATTGAAAATAACGAAAGAAAACGAGTTGCAACAATATTCTAAGGTAGTTGAGTCACTACAAGCTACTGATTCATTGTTAGCTGGCTCACTTAACTCCACCAAGCGGCCAGAGAAATAGTTCAAAAACTGCCAGTGATGACCACGAACAAGTAACGGAGTGTAACGGAACCTTAAATGAACAAATCACCTCGATCGCTGCATCCAGATTGGCCGTGTCGACTGACGACGGGGGCGGAGTCGGTGGGTGTGTCACCGTGCAGGGACTGGGAGGGTGTCGGCGATCGGAAGTGACGTCTTGATCCTGCGAAGTGTTCCACATGACGGACGAATTGGGTGCAGCGTGGGTGTAATGTCCAATGGGGTACGAACCCCTCCAGCCGTTGGAGCCGTACGCTGGGAAGTGCATGACGTTGGGGTGACGGCCTGCCGAGTGCCAGTGGTTGGGGGCTGGGTATGACGGGGGCACGGGGCGCACGCGATCTTGGGGGTAGCTGTGCAGGTAGGGATAGCCTGAGGTCTGCGGTGAATGTATATCTAGGACGTCGGCATCACCGCTGTTGTCATCGCTTTGGCTGCAGTCACACCTGCAAAGCACAAGGATGCTTGTGTGTTAAAAGCTCTCGGTCAAAGCCGTAATAAAGGGTATCTATAAAGTCTGGGTGCATGGTAAAATTTTGCGATAAGACAATCCTGCTCGTACATGTAAACAGCACCAACTAGATTCGTTCTTGTTTGGACCGAGCCATCATCATTTAAATAAACAAATCTATGGGGAGGAAAAATAACATGATACAATAGATGGTGAAAACCCCTGTATACCCAGACTTTGTGGACACCCTGCACTTCATACATATATGCATATGTTCCTTCAAAGTAATTATGCTAGCGTGATCACGCGTATGCTTTTCTACTACCGCCACACATCCATCCACTTGTTCTGTCATGTATTAGTGTGTTCCTTGTTACTGCCATGCTTTCTTGGGCCCACTGCATTGCATGTGGGAGTGAAGACGTTAAATAATACAGTACTTAACTTGCAACAAATGTTGCAAAAACCACAACACTTGCAAACTGCAATAGGTCAAAACTACAAAATTTTTGCTGCAACTTACGCAAAACGCGTTGCGCGCCAACAATTCCATCGTTAAACGTTAACACTTTTGTGTTCGCAGCCACAGCAACAATCACACAATGGCCTTATTTCCCTCTCAAAAAACTGCACCTTCCTGCGTTTGGCACAACACACACCCCTTACACCACCGCCAACACGGAACCAATGGCGTCATCTTACTTTTCGTCACTGTGACGTCGCACCTTCTCTTCTTCGCCGACCCCCTTTATCATCTTCATCTTCCGTTTCAGGCGGCGGACGCCGTCTGACGTCACATCCGCCACCATCGCCTCCAACTTCTGAGCGACTTCCGCTTCGTGGGCAGCGAAGTTGTAAGCCTGCGTCGATCCCGCGGTGGATTACGGTGACGTCATAAAGCGTTTAATGTTAATTATTCATGCAAAACCACGAAGCAGACTTTTTCAAACCTCACCCGGTTCAGTCACTCGTTTGGTTATTTACTGAACGTTCTGGAAACGTCGCAACGATGTTTAGGTCGAATCTCGTTTCAAATTAATTTAAAAGACGCAGGACGCGACAATTTTTAAGGTCATTACTTGAGAAGTTGTTTACTTTTGAAAATCAATCAACTGTCGCCGATGAAACCTTGGCCGGACTTTCCTGATCCGTTCCGCAGCAGTGGTCGATACCTGCCGCTGCCACTGCATCGATTAACGGTTGCGCGGCCGCACCGAAGCGTGACCTCGTGTACGATGACTGAACCGAGGTTAAAGGTCATGGAGTAGTGACGCTTCGCAGAGTGGCAAGCGCTGAACGAGTTGGCGCACACTGGCATCGAACGCCGGTGTTACGTTTTTTAAGCTCTTTCACAACGAACCTCGCCGCAACATCATCGCTTACGGCGTTTTTGTGTTCGTTTGATTATCAAGCAACAAGTCGTGACTTCGCGGATCAGATAACCGCTGCCAAGCGAAATTTCTGACTTCATGCCATATGTGCATGCACAGAGTGATGTTCTGCATATCAAATACGCTGAGAAAACTGATGACTAGAGCTTAGGGTTTGGTGTTTAGGTAAGAGTGTCGGGTAGGAAAAGAAAAATAATTGAGGTCTAAGATTAAGTCCAATATTTTCCAGTGGTTATAGTTATTCCCTACTGTGGCTTGTTGTGGGTATCTGACATTTAACCACAAAGTTTAAATTTACACAACACACAGCAAAAAAGTTACTACCAAACTTTACTCCTTTATACTCTGAGAAGCAAAATAACTGACAAACAATAATAGGTCAGCAATTTTGCAGAGGTCAGAAATTTCGCTTGACACCGGCATGTCGAACAAAGGCAGCAACTGTCATTGGAGCGCACTGAAGCGTATCGCCAAAAGCTTACCTGCAGAAAAACGCGTCGAGCGACTTTCCCGACTCTGGGTTGGGTGGTGTTGGCGAGACACGAGAAAGCGAACTCGGCGACGCAGGCGATTCGCTTCGCACCAGCGCTTGGCCCAGTGGGAGGTTGACCGTCCGTCCTCCTGCAACAGCTTAGGGGTTAGTTTACGTTTGCAGGTTGCCNAGCAACAGCCTTTTTTCTTTTTTTTAGTTCGACAAAGCCATACCTTTGATTTCTCTGCAGAAGACTACGGGAATTATTATTTAGCATCGAATACATNAACTGCCAACCACAAGGGTATCTTTGAGATCGGAAACAAACTCAAATGAACTTACGCCAATGAGAAATGCGCTTTGAAATCNCGGAGCAGCTCTCCGAGAACGTTGAGCCTTCCCAGCATCCACTGCCAAGATGACGAGTCGGGGGCGTCCCCGAACTGGAGAAACGAAAGGAAGTAGTCGACGTTTCCGACGCCCAAGGTTTCTGAAATGCAAGAAATGTGGAAATCTAGCAAAGGCAACAACTACCTGTCAAAACAAAATGAAAAGTACCGCCAGTCGCAACTAACCAAACGAACATTTACGAACACAGGCCTACTGCAGCCCTACCTCTTCTAACAAGCAGGCACTCGGGCAGAAAGAAATTGCTTATTTTAACTACAAGATTTTCAACTGCACCACGCCAGTCATTCGCAAACCTTCGGCGACGATCTCTTTCCCAACGGGCAGCTCCCCCGCCTGTCCACGACACAGCTCCATCACAGTGCTCACCGACAACTGGACAGTTCGCCTGCGCACAGAGAACAACAGCAGGTGTTGACAGGTCGGCTCGTGAAGCGGCTCAACCGCACAGGAATGCGAGCCTGACCGCAAAACATCACCTGCCAGCGATCATCGAAACGCTGCGCTCCGTTTTGGACAGACGAATATTTGCATCGTTCTAATACCCTTCAATCAAAGCCCGCTTAAAAGACGCGTTACCCTTCAATCAAAGCCCGCTTAAAAGACGCGTTGCCGCGACAACGGCTGACCGCTCATAGAGATTTTCCAGCGTGCGTGCGACAAGATGGC
>JGI24159J19872_10005941_pt1 | contig 15818 bp, 11 predicted proteins | sample Ectturendosymbi4_FD_19872 | JGI IMG/M metagenome (IMG submission 19872) | reverse complement strand
TTATGAACTTGTGTTACGAAATTTTGATTGTAGTCTTGAGTTTGTTTTTTCTCTGCTGTTACTTCAGCCTTTCAACTTTTCACCCGCAAGCTTTGCTTGCCATTTTCAGGACTGAGGATGCGTAATTTTACGTGAAATCGATTTCCTATTAAAAATTTGCTGATCGATTCCTCACTTACACCCATCGTGGAAAGTACATGCTTTAAGTCATGTTTCAGATGACCTTCGTCGAATCCCTGAAACGGCTCCGTCGAACCCTAGGCGTTAGACCCAGGTTATGAACCAGTGCTCTAGAGCCACGTTTCATAAATTCTGAAGCAAGTCATATGCTTGTCAAAATGAAGCAAAAATTATGTGCAAATGGGCCGAAAGGAGCCCTTCAACAAATTCAATGTGTATACAAAAAACAATTTAAAATCGAAAGACTTCAAACTATTTACAATGTAAAATGGACTTTCACGGAGAAGCAAATTTAGACAATATTAAAAATTTAACTTGCTTTATAGCATATGCAAAATGCAGGACCTCCTCACTGAGAGTTTGCCTCGGGCACCTAAATTCTAATATCCGCTGTTGCAAAGAATGAGGAACAAATTTAACGCAAAGGGCCCCCAAAAGCGCGGAGCCCTTAACAATTACTACATTTGCTACTGCTGTTAATCCGGCACTAACTTTTGTTAGAGCGCTGCAATCAATTGAAAGAGATATTGAATGTTGGATTGACATGACTTACTGTACTACTCTCTGTGTCACCAGACCGAAAAAAACTCGTTTTGAAGAAAGAGGTGCGGGCCATATAAAAACACACCTCGGGCCGTAATTTGCTTGAGTACAGGATTCAGACATTCTAGGTCTAAGGTAGTTCGAAAAGTTACAGGGCACCCTATCGGTAAATGTGAAGAGTCACCATGTATCAAAAACGTTGAAAATCATTGGTTGAAAAACATGTGTGACTTGCATTTTAAAAACAGATCAATGATATATCATCGAATACCTGTATTGAAAAGAGCTGTTTCCAAAATATGCCGCATTTACCCAATAAATGAATTGGTATACTGAGAAGTAGGTGATTTGGAATTATAGTTACCAGCAATACACGCGACTTATTTTGTGGATTTTGTTGAAGTACTAGGATCTTTTCACAGAATTGAAAAAATCTAGTACTTATTTTAAAATTCAGTTGGCAGCTACTTCACACCCCTACGCCTTGTCTTAATAAAAGTAAAACCACGCTTTTTAAATACACTTAAAATAAATTCTATGCTGTCTGTAATTTTAAGCTAAATTTTTTGGAAAATTGATTTACGAACTTAAAGTAGCGGCTCGGAATTCGGCCACAGGGTTATGTTTGATCTTTGCCAAAAGTAAGGGCAATCATGTCAGTTTTGGTTAAACTTCACAACGAAAACTGTGTTTTGGAACACAAAAGAAGAAAATCATGGCAGTAAAGTGTGGACAGTTGAAGGATAAGATGTGTATAACTTGCCAAAAAAGGATACACCTTGTAAAAAGTGTAAGGGGTAGCTTATTTTTATTTTCTACTACATAAATATACCCTGTGTAATTTTGTTTTTCGGTTCGCTTAAAAAATTCAATAATTTTTGTCACATTTCAGACCATGATAATTTTTTAACAGAGGTTAACAAATGGCCTGTGTCAGATATTAGGGAAAGTTGTCGTGGTGTAAAAGACTACACTGGCTATACATATGATCCAAATGCAAGCTACTGTTTGTTGCAATATTTCGTAACGGATAAGAGAGACATTTACATATTTTTACTGCAACGATGTATCTACCAATGTCCCCAAACGAACTTGATGAAAGTTTTGTTTTTACAATAAAATTGTATGCTCGCGACTTTCATAGTTGATGGTACTTGACAGTGTAGTTTTTTTTATGTAAACTGTTTGCCGAGTCTTTCAAACAGAATAATATTCGTTGGTTTTCCAGCTCTTTTCAGAAAATACTTCAGTGACTTGGGACATTGCTATCCTCCACATAACAAATTAGAAAAATGCTAGTCGCTGTTATCAACGCCATTTATCTTAACAGGCAGGAATGCATGCCAGAACAAAGGAAGGGCAAAGGGGCATACGAAAATTGAGGGCATCACTAAAAAGCGGACACAACAATGATTTTGGAAATCACATCCGTAGACTTGCAACTCCAATTCCTGTTTGTAATTTGATTGTTAATTGTTTTTTCACCAAGGCATCCGACCTTGTCAACCTAGAAAAGACGTCTTACAATAGACGTAAACATGAAGTTTTTGAAAACTTGAGACGGTTGTTTAGTATTGTGGTGACAATTTTTGGATTGCAGCCGTGATGCTTCAATTGGCTCTCTGTGAGCAAAATACCTGACAGTGATTGCGACAGAGGAACCCGATAAACGATCAGCATTAGCATGTCATGGTGGGCCAACTTTCTCTTACCTAGAGGTTGAAACGTCGAAGACTAACAAGCGCTAGAGCAGTATCACGTTGCACCATTGGTATCGAACGGTTCCATTTTGCAAGTAGGACTGCAACTTTATTTCAACATCGTAAGACTTGACAGATTTTAGCAAGACGTTATCGTCAACGTTCGCGCTTGGCACCACTTGTAATAGTGCTGCCACCACAGGCTTCTCGGCAAAAATCACTAGATTCACAAAGATAACTCACTAGATCTTAAAAAAATCACTAGATTTAAAATTTTTGCGTTGAAATTCGCAGTTTTGCTTGAAATGATGTATCTATTTACTTTATTGCCCCAAAACCTTTACATCATTTTGCAAGTTTGCAAAAGTGGACCATGTTAAAGCCTGGAAAATCTCATACTAACAAAAAATCTTCAAACTTTCCTCAGGAGCAGAAAATGACACCACTAGCGAGTATTTGGGGCAATCAACCTAACAGGTAATTATTTCCAATACAGTGTTCCTGCTATGAAATGAGAATACTGCCATGGTCATTATTGCAACAAATAACACTAAACAGCACGGACGTGGAAACAATGAGAAACTCAAATTAGAAACACTTGTTCGTTCTGTTGGTGCAAATCTTCAGGCAATAATTCACATAATCAATTGTTTACGGATTAAAAAAGGGCTGAAAAGTTGAAAAGTTAGAAAGATACAACAGATTTTCTTGAAATACAACTTTGAAAAAAATCACTAGATTGCAGTGAAAAATCACTAGATCGCGACATGAGCATAAAAATCACTAGATCTAGTGAAAAATCACTAGGCGTGGCACCAGTGACTTGTATTGAACAACTATAACTGAGAAATTAGGTTTAATTTATTACATGCCATGTAAATCTGCCTTATTTCCTGTGTTGCGTCATAAAGCGGATAGTTGATCGTGCGTGCAGACATCACCTTTCAATAAGAACGCGTCTGCGTTGGTGGTTGCCGACAGCGTTAAAAGTGATCAGTTCATGTTAGCAGTTTTCCACAAATTAATCGTTCTTCGAACGAAAGTGCCGTTCAACAAGAGTTAAGTAATTGCAGTGTAGGTTTAATTCCCTCGTCAGTTCGGCTTGATTGACGTAATCTTGCACTTGGGCTCGGATCTCGATAAAGCCTCCTTTACAACCTTCTGCTCAATTACGAGTGTTAGCGGTACACTGTCTAATTTCCAGTCCACCACAGCAGCATGCTACTAGTCATAACTTGGACGTAGCTAAGGGACACATGAGCTTTGCTCACGTCCCTCCGAATAAAAGAAAATATTTATCATTGCGCATACAGATCAACTTTATTGCCGTCTTTTTGATTTTGCTGAAACATCTTCATCAAGCACGCTTGACTGAGCAAGATGGCGTCATAACATAACTGCTCAGAGGGCCCCGCACCTGCTAGGGCCGGCCCTGTTCACAACCTTTCATATAAGCACAGTCTGATACGAATTGAAATACATTGTACTGCATGTNTATTGTGAACTCAAGCCCCAAGTTGTGTGGCACGAGGGTAGACAGCCCAAAAATTTTGGGGAGGCAAAATTTTGATTTTTACGCGAATGACACTATTTTGTTTGGGAAACCGCCTCTCAAGGCACAAAATGATTATATGTTCTAAAAATTTCGGGGGGAGACATGGACCCCTAAGCCCCCACCCGGCTACGCCTATGCTGTGTGGAGCACCTATACTGGATTGCATAATGGCTTCTTGCATGAGTTTTTTTCTTCGTCGAAATTCCAGTAAAAAGCCCTAAAATCCCAGCTATCAGGTAATTCCAGGATGATGCAATCATACGATGACGTCATAACGAGTTGATGACATTACGATTTCATGCTCCTTTGTTCATTAAGTTTTGAATCAATATTTCAATGCATTTTATAGCCGTTTAATAAAGAAATTAATCGAATAAAATACTGTCGTATACTAAATTATATCTCGGTGTGAAGCGTTTTTTCTAATATAATCATTGACGTTGTGACGTCATAGCGGTGAAAGCTCAAGGAGGATACACGGGGACTTTTGGTATGTTGTCATGGCTGTTGAGGGGAGACATATACCAATTTTCAGCTTTTCACTAATTTTGTCCAACTATTTTCCCAAATTGACTGGCCTAATGCGCATTGTTACGTTACAATCAAACGATTGTTGCATTATTGACTGTTGCGCAACAGATTGTACCGTTGACCACTTTAAGTATTCAACACAAAAACGCGCACATCTTGAGAATAGGGTTTGCTCTCACATGTTCCGCAGGTTTTTGATCCAACTGAATTAATTGTTAAACTATTCTGATATTTGCATTTGGATGAAAGGCTGAAGTATATTCGTCTGAGGTCGGTGTAAAATTGCCAGTTGTCTTCTTTGAAAAAAGGCTTTCCTACCATAGGCTTAGCCACGGGGCCCAAGGGGCCACGCCTCCCCAAAATTTGTAGCATATTTAGTCATTTTGTGCTTTGAGAAGCGGCGTCCCAAACAAAAACACTGTTGCTCGCCTGAAGTCAAACATTTTGGCCACCTCAAAAATTTTGTGCTGGCTACGCCACTGTTTCAGACCACTTTGCCCCGGCTGTACAAAAGACAGGAATCAATGCTACCGCCATGCCCTGTGTTCCGACATCCCTGATTGCAGGTACCAGCACGCTATTCCACCAAAAGAAATGGTGCAAATTTTGTAAGCAGGACGAGGTTGAAGCTAAGTTAATGCACAGGATGTAGATATCTCGCAAACTGGATGGGACTCGGAGTCTCGGATCCAGTAGGCCTACCCTACTCCAAACAAGTTCTCTCACAGAACTTTAGCTCACAAAATCATCATTACAGATTATAATACTTTGTTTGTTGTACTTACGTTGATTGGAAGCAACTGCCTGATCAAAAAGAATTTGGGATCTGATTCGATAAGCGTAAGCAACACATTTTATGTCCTTAGCTACGTACCTGCTTGCTATAGGCAATAATCAGCGAGTTTTTTAACAGACCAGTTTCTCCCAACTATCCATTCAAGCGACAAAATTTTATCTGGAACTTTTCGAAGCTATAAAGTACTTCATGCTCTGCCATGCACCATGCTGCTGGTCTACTACAACCCAACAAATTCCGGAAAAAAGTTCCTCGCCGAATTTCGCTTATTACGGGCCATCCGCAATTGTCAACAGCTTCACGAGCGTACGGCCTACCATGGAAGAGATGGTTTCAAACGACCGCGCACGTGTTTTCTAACTGAAAAAAAAGTTTTCAAATCGGCAATATCTGAACAATCGTTACATCAATGGGAAATCACTGAGCATTCTTAACATGATTGCGCAAGTAACTTATCACAGTTGCAGATTTTCGATATTAGATTTTCCCAAGCGCTTGTTCATAAAAACCTGTAAAATATCTAACAATTATAATAACCACAGAACTGTAATTCACAGTTGGCATTTTTATCGTACGCTTTGTGAACTCGTGATAAGCACTGACAATTCCGAGTGGGTTTTAACAAAACACGAACCGATTATACTGGAGCACAACCGCAAGCACCATAAAGTTTCGCCACAATGATTCAACCAAAAACCGTTACTTTTCCTAAAATACGTGCGGCCAATAGCACTCTAGTGAAGGATCGCACTCGCTCCCAAGACTGCAAACACAACGCCTTTTCAGCTTGCAATTTAGAAATTATTTGCATAAAGCGAAGCTCAAAAAGTGACAGCTCTGGGGTCGGATTTGTTGCAGGTTTGAGAAATATTTTGCAAATAAATGAGTTTGAGGTTTATCACTGCGAACCTGTAAGGCCATGAAATGGTTTAATTGCTATCTTTCTTCAATGCTGTTATACTGTTTGTTGTAGATTTTGCAAACAAATATGACCCACACGAACAAACGATTATCTATAAGTTGAATCGTGAGCAAACACATATGCGCAAATCTGAATTGAGACAAGTCTCTTGCAAAGCTGAGGATACTCGCATTCTTTGTGATATGAGACTTGTGGCTTATTAAGGGCGTGTATTTACCCGGGTGAGGACTAGTTTTTGTATTGTTTCAGAATTCAAAAATCTGCCCATCCTAAAAGCATAAAACAGTCAATAATGGCAAGCTTTACTTTGTCTCTTAAATTGTTGTCGAGCGATGAATAACATACAAATGCATTTTAAAGGTGAAGGTCACCCACTTTTCACAAAATCATCATCTTTCTTAATGACATGAGAAAGAAAAATTATTAGAAAGTTCTAAACAAATGTATCTCGATTTTTGACCATGACGAAAACTATACGACTTTCTGCATCTTTCGAAGGTTCGAATAGCTCTCTAGCTCTATTAGTCGACAAGATATGACAGAAAATATCAGAGCCACTAGAGTGGTTTTAGCGGTCGTTATAAAAAATCGATTACGAAATCAGGTCTGTCGCCAGGATTTAGCAGCAGGGGGGGGGAAAACTAGAAGGAGGGGCCAAAAAGCAGAAGGGGGGACCACATTTTAAAAATACAGTATTGGATGCATGTAGCAACCGGTGGGGCAAACGTGAAATGGGGGGCACCGATTTCAAATGGGGGACCGAGCACCACTGGCCCCTCTGCTGGCGACGGTCCTGTACGAAAGATGTGGAATGCCATTCGCTACAACAGTACAAATATACGTACTCGCCACGTTGTCGTTAAAATTGTCATGTGTGCTTTTCAAAACGGAAACGGTGAAGATTTTAGCAGAAATCGAACCACCACTGAGCGTCGTTCTGAAGAAGTCAAGTTGACTATCAGCTGCATAAAAAACATTTTATCCTTTTATTTCAAGTACAATTCTCTGGTTGGTAAACCGAGCATTACTGTTGATGAATCAACGAAATTCCTCAAAATACCTTTTAGGAAACATCGTCGTATATTGCCTTTTGAAAGTTTTTTTTGCAAAAACCTGTCCTTTTTCTACAGCATAAAGATTCACCAACGTCAACTGAGGAAAAAAGGAGATGCACGACTACATTGCGTAACTGATAAACCTGATTAAAATATACTGTTAATTATTGTAGTTTTAGGGTGTCAAGACATGTTTTCGGTCTCAAGACGTGTCTCGAGAAAAAACATTTCACTCGATCATCTTGACCCAACTAGAAAAATCCAGCTTTGGCCATCTTGCTCTGCGAGAGGTTGGAAAACGTGACGTGGCCGGTTTGGACGAGACGTTTGCAACTGAGCATCTTCGCCGCTTAGATCGGATCCAGACAGGGAAATAGCTCATTTTCTCGATTACCGAAACACAAAAACACAGCTGCGACCATATTTGTTGTAGTTGGTAGTAGAAGAGGTTCTCGACCAAAATTTTACGTGGGAGCAGGATTAACGGCATGGCCAAGGGGGGTGAGCAGTGGCGTAGAGCAGGACGTCTCAAACTTTTTTGTTCTGCGACTCGATTTCAAATAAGGTATTTCTGTGCGATCCCCTTGATGGATAGCCTAGTTGTTAATGAAATGTGTAAACGTCCCATTACAAATCTCAAGANGAAATTTTGTTTGTGAACAAATCATACAAATGCACACAATCCGCAAAAGTAACTTTACAATAATAAAACTGCCAAGTAATGGAAACATTAAGGTGAAATTTTTTTTTTTTTTTAATTCAGTTTACAGAAGTTATCAAGCACAATTAATGGGATGGATGCACTTGATGATCCTTACACAGATCATCCATTGGTAGATTCGTACAAGACAACGCAGAACGAAGGACATTCTCAACATTTTTTCAAAATGATCGTTTTTTTGACTTGATGATTATCAATTTTTGAGAATGCCGCTTCACACAAATGCTAAGAGTTTGTGAATGGCTAGATCAGAAATGACAGGTCATTCATTTCTTGTTCTTATCCGAAAATGACATAAACTCTGTTTTGAAAATTCCAGTTGCAAACTTTTGCCGTTTAATAACTGCGCAAATTCATCCTGGGCATGGCAGGTGTGTGGCCTCCTAAAATTTCAATTGTGTATGGTTTGTGTATCCAACGTTTCCTGAATCAAAGTCTAAAGTGCTTCTGACATTGTGCATGAAGTCTATGGGCCGCAGACCTTCCTAATTGTTTAGGCTAGCCTGCCACTGTATGGCTTCTAAACACAAAATACTGGAAAGATTTACAACTTTCTAAACTTCAAAAATTTTTGAAAATAGAGTTTTAAACTCTTTAAAAATTAAACATTTAATCCAAAAAATGCCGCCTCCCGGAAGGTTCCGCCGGGGTTCGCAGACCCCCTTGCCACACCACTGACCACTTCACGTTTTGGGAAAAGGGTTCCCGGGCACGTCTTCAAGGTTTCAATCCAATCAAGCCCTTTTCACGTCATCGGCATTGACTGCATTTCCGTCACAGATCGGTTTTGCCGAAACAAGAACAAACTGAATGGCTGAAAGTCTGCTGCAGACAACTGCGGGCAAAAGTGTAAGAAGAAAAACAGTTTACGTCACAAAGCTGGTGCAACCATCCAGCGGTCCTTGCTTGACGCAGCCAACGGTAAGAGTCTTTGTATCGAAGTATTACGTTTCGGTCTCGAGATGTTTGTCTCAAGATTTGGAACGGTTTACAAATAAAATGGGGTAAAATCTTTCCGAAAGATTGGATATATTGCTGCAGCACTGAACATGGAGCCGGGTTCCAGTAACCAGCCAACAAACTTTCAGGTATCGAGTCTCGAACTCGGTCATTTAAGCCTTGGGTTCAAATATTACAATCTTGACTACATCACCACCGCTAATAGTATTTGAAAAACTCAAGAAAAAGAGGAATCGGTTTACAATACTGCTCCACATAAAAGTTTTTTCAAGTACTCTGCAGTAAAAATAAATTTCAATTTTGTTGTAAAGAGTAATTTGCAACAAGGAATATACAGTATGAACAACCACAACCTCTGTGTTTGCTGGAACCTTTCGAGGAATCAGCCGACTGAGCTCCATTTTCAAAACTTTGTGATAATTCAGCCTTGCACACATCTATACACTCAAGCAATTAGTCTGCGCAAATGTGAAGGAGCGAAATATATCTGATTAATTCGACTGCGTCACCTTTGCGGGGCTAGTTACTGGAATATACGAACAGTGCATAATTTTGCATTGTAGCTGACTGCATTCTTTTTGCTCGTATGCTATTTTACATCGTTCATGTTTCACAAATTTGTGAGTTCATTTTTTGACAAAGCTAAACCGAAAACTAAAATAACTAGTTAAAAAATTATTGTTCTGGACTGAAACCAATGCATAAAAGCTACCTATCAAAGGGCTTTGTGTCAGATCTGGTACTATCAGGATCACCACGTTAGGTTTGCTCTGGTCGTCTCCAGCTTCGAAGTCGTTGCTAGCGCACTGCGCTAAAGTAACGTAGTTAGAAGATCCGCAATGGAAATCAATTTCATTGAACTGTAACATAAATAAACAAAATAAAAGCTTGTAAAAACCACAGCATATGCTTTAGCAGAATGCAGGCCAGTGACAGCCACAAAAAGCAAGCACAGTCTAAGATAGGTCAAAACCTTTATATCGGTTGACGGATATTTCAAGTACTCACGAAAAATTTTTCTACTGATCTTGCTCAATACAACACTTCCACACAATTGCCCTTTTTCAGCAATTTTTCATTTACATTTATTTTTATTTTCAATACGTCACTGTTCACTCATTGCAGATAAATCGCTCTTTGGGTCCGAAAAAAAAAAGATTAACACAAACAAATAATTAAGCAGCCTAGTATCAATGCAGGTAAGTAATTAGGGAGTTTCTGCTGAGTAATTACAGTAGAGAGTGTATTTTTCCAAAAAGGAAACCTTGCTTTAAAAGAATGCATGAAGCATGGAAAACGCTCAATCAACATATGAAGACAGAATTAATAAAAAGCTGGATACTCAATTAAACAAACAAAGAACTAACATTTATCCAATTCTGTTAGAATTTGCATTATTTATTCTGTTCGCAACATCGCCCCACCATACGAAATAATTTGTGTAAAAATGTTTTCGCAAACTTTTCATGAACTTTCCTCAATTTTAAAAATTCTGCACAGCAATAGTTCCAATGACCTCATGACTCTCCTACAATATGGCACTTATTTGCCGGAGCTGGTGCGCAGTCACAAATGAATCGATGCCGACCATGCTTATATGTTTGTTTTAGAAAAACTGTACTTCGAGCAGTTAACTATTTCAATGGATTCTTGAAGATATGATGCAGCTTACCGTTGCTGAAGAAAAGCTTTTGACTACGTAGTTATTGCTTGCTGAGCCGATGGAGCAACTACCGGAGTGTTGTCTAACGGCGAGGTTCGAGAATCCAGCACTCGTAAAACTTAAATATCCGTTTCTAAATCTGTCACAGAAAGGTAGATTAAATAAAATTCATTGTTTAATGTATGAGTTGAGTCAAATTTTCATGATATTGACCAAGGTTTGATTTAACAGTGTATAATGTAAAGTGTACAGTAGATGATATGTTACGGGATTTTCTTTTTGTAGATAGGAGTATGTTTGCTTTTATAAACACAAGGTGATTGCACGTGCAGGCGTTCAATATAAAAAATGGAAAAAAACATTATCCTTTGTTTTTCTCGAAACAACAAATCGTTTTGCTCAACTCTTCGGTTTCCTTCAAAGCAACATTTTTTTGAGAACTGAGGCAAAAGAGTGCAAAAGCTTTTCTGATTGGGATACAACCTATTCTTGACTGACGTCTAGCAAAGAGCAAACAAACAAGCATGATAGTGTGGCCACTGACTTCTCAACTATCGGGAACTAATACACTTTTCCCCATAAATGCTTTTGACCGACAGTGGCGTAAATGTAACAGCTTTTACAGTTGGAATTTGAAGCATAAAGATACTGAAATAAATATTTACTGTAGGATTAGTAGTTTTCCCGCCTCTTGCAGACTTGTTTGTCCGCTAGTTTTGTTGGTTCTGTTTCGCGCTTATTATGCTACAAATAATGGTGAAATTTCACCCTTTAAAACCAAGTTGTACAACCTCGTGGCAGGGTTGCCAGGTTGGCCTTTTTTAGGCCAAATTTCAGACATTTGGCCTCGTTTCAAATTAGTTGGTCTAAAAATTTTAGTTGGCTTTTTGGCCTTTTTTTGGCTTCATCTCAAGTTGGTTGGCCTTAAAAAAATATTTTGGCCTTTTGCCTCTTTTTTGGCATTTTTTCGCTGAATTGGGTTCCTATGGAGGAAAATACTATTATTCTATTTTTTGCGGCAACACTTTTGCAAACTTTTTGTGATAAATGCTACATAAGACAGACGCCCATGTTCTGATATCAGTAATATTTTGCGTAATCACTGGAAATGCGTGCACTCACTGCACTGTGTGATGTGTATTGTGTTGTAGGCGCTAAGCAAGCTCAACCCTGGCAGACAGGTCTGCGTCTCCGCGATAAAAATGCGACAATGACGTCGAGAAGTAGAAGGGCTGCAATGATTTTGGTCGTAAGTGCAGGAGTGAATGGGAGATGATTTCCGTATGGGTTCAGAAAGCTGCCGATGGATCAGTATGCACGAGGTCGCACTATTTTACCCATAGTGTGCAATTTCACAAAACATGACAACTCAGAGAGACATCAGTAATGAGCTCCAGTACAATGCCAAGCAAGGCTTAATCTTAATTTCGAAGAAAAAATTGTTTGATATTCCTGTAATTTAAATGTTCCTTGTGACAAAGGAATGACCATACCGCAAATACAGTTTGGCTTTTTCATGGCCTTTAAACAATCAGTTTGGCGTTTTTATGGCCTGTTTTTAGCACTGTTTGGCTTTTTATTGAATTGTTCATCTGGCAACCCTGCCTCGTGGCCTCAGGCAGTCTTAAGCTGGCAGGGTTGCCATATTGGCGAATTTATTGACAGATTCCAGAAACGTCGCCAATTTTGAAATCGACAGGCAACAATTATTTTGGTTTGGCGATTTGACAAATTTTTGAAAGTATTTGGCTCCAAATTTGTTGGTTTGGCGAAATATACCGCAATTTAACACTCCTACATGTCCAGGATAGACGTTTGTCTCAAAAGTGCTGCACACTGCAGTCGGGTTTGCAAACATCCTCCAAAACCAGTCAAGGAGATGGTCAGCACGTCGGTGCATAATCAAAGCACGGGTAATTGGGCATCATGCATACCGTAGGTGGCGGAACCGGGGGGCGCATGGGCCTAGGCCCCCCAGTTTTATTTCTGGGAGGGCCCGGCGACCCACTTTTGAATTTCAAATTTTGCCTGAATAAGTGTAACATAATCAGTTTTGTGTCCATTGTTGAACTAAATCGTTTAGTGAAAAAAATCTTGCAGGATTTTGTCAACATTATTTGTAATTTGGCGGGATTTCGTAATGCGCGGGAGAATACACCGTGCACAGTCTGTCACCCTCCTATGGCTTGCTTACCGCATTGTTGTTGAACAGTGTTGCCAGGTGGTGTAATATAACACAATGTTTTACAAAAAAAGGTGTAATTTGACATACTTGTGTGCATGGGCGTCGGAAGGATTTTTTCCAGGGAGAGCCACTAGTGGGTTTTTCCAAAAGGTTTTCAACGGGATGGCCAAAAGTGGTGAAATTTGGTTTTTACTACCCGAAACTAAGATAACAGCCTTTTTCGCTGAACTTTTCAAATTCAGGCCCTTCTTTTCGACACCCATGCTTGTGTGTAGGAAAAAGCTCGTGGCACACGATTAAAAATTGGTGTAATTTGAGGCGTTTCAACACCATTCGAAATAACGAAATTTTGCTGAATCTTTTACGCAAAACGAAATATTTAACAAGTTAGTTTCAACCGTGTTTTTATTTTTGCATTGGCAACACTAAACAGCTATATTTATTTTTGCATTTGCAACACAATTGGCATCCTTACAGCAGATAACTTGCCAGTTGCTGCATATGCTTTGTCATTCCGGCATCTAATGCAGCTGTTGGTTGAGTATTCAGTCATGTTTCTTCTGTTTTCAAGTTGTGGAAAAGTTGTGATTTTGAGTGTGTTTAAGACAGGTATCAATGTTGTGTCAGTTTTGCCTGTTTTTAAGCTGTGTTCTTGGTGTTTTTAACAATCCAGTGGCGACTCCGGCCCATGGGCTCCTCGGGCGTAGCCCAAATCTTCGATTACGATTTATATCGGAGAACGCGAGATTGCTTGCTTTGTATATTTACGACACCACCCACTGGCTCTCTTCACTAAGTTTTCACTTCGGATCTTTTCTTTGGGCCTTGTCACTGTTCATATATTTTCGTTGCATGTCTGACCTTTCGCGGTCATGTTGCTGGTGACTTGAACAAAACAATATGATTCGCAGCAGGCGTTCTATCAACTTCGTTAGCTCGTGCTTTACTCCGGCTCATCCATCAGAGCCAGAGCTGCCCTATCCAATTAAGTATTTTTAAAAATATTATTTGTATTGGACTTAATGTGTTTTGAAGCAATGGATTTGTACAGAACATTGGGTTTGAAGTCCAATCCAATGGACAGTTCCAATTTTCGAGAATAATTTCAAACGAACGATAAATTATCCATCAACTCGAACTAATATGAATGAGCCTAGTACACAGAGGACAAACTGGTGTTATCATTGCTCTGTGACGTACGTTTCTTAACAATGGAGAAGTTATCATGAGAACTTCTCGTTTACTATTACGTAACCAACGTCACAGACCAACAATAATGCAAGACAGAATGAAAGCAAATGGAAATATCAGTGACGCAAGTGTCGAACGGTTTTAGTCAGTCAGAATAAATCGTATGAGCCCGAGTGACCCTGCTGACCTGGACCGTCCCCGTAATAGCCTATTTGAATTTCATTTCAGGTGGTTCATCGATAAGTTTTCATAGTGGTGTAATTTTGTCTAAAATAGTGTAATTTAGACGTTAATATGGTGTATAGGTAATGACGTCAGAGTTCAATGCTTGTGACGTCACAGTTGCCAATTTAAACCGCAAAAATTTTATGTAGGTTTTTTGACGTGCACTTGTGCCCTCCACCTTTGAAAAAGGTTCGGCCACCCATGGCATCATGCAAACCTTCCTGCCCGCAGCCCGCACTCCTGTCACGTGAGACGTCTGGTCAGTGTCGGATTAAGGGGGGTGCTGACTGGGCTACTGAGCTAAGCACAGGAGCCCCTACCACTTTGGGGGCCCCCAATCCCAAAGCTGGTGAAGAAGTATAATATGTGAACAATACACAATACGCTGTAAAAGATACCATCGCCAAGTGGAACTAATGAGCACGCGCTCTGTGCTCACTCATTGAAATTGTTTCGTTGACGTCAAAGTAGTTGATGCTTTGGCGTGTGGTCTGCCCGACACTCGCTAGCAAGTTAGTACTCCAAGGTCTAAAAAATTAAGGTATTCCATCCGCATGTCTTATTTTGGTTTCCGATGCGCGTGCATTATCCGTAGTTTGAACATCGGTCCTGCAGACAGTCCCGAAGGAACTTGTTAATCGGCGTCAAGTCTTTCAAATATGTCGAAAGTAGGCCAATTAATTTTAGCTTAGGATAATAAATCATGGCGTTATAAGGCAGGACGGCCATAGTTGGTATATACACCACGTATATATCCTTACGTACTTTCATGTATTTGTGTGTTCTTCGTTACTGCGATGCATGTTTCAAGTTTAGAGCGTTGCGTGTGAGAGGGAAGATCTTACACAATACACGATGTCAGCTGGTGGTTTAATACCAATTTTGTTACTTATTACCAATTCTGTAAAATTATATCAAAAATATGGGTACCATTTTAAAGGATAAAACAAAGTTTCAACCCTTGAAACATGCATTGCAGTAACGCTAACCTGGAGAATTCAAAGAAATTTCAAGTTTTTCTGAGTAGTTTGAAAAAGAAAGGTGTTTTAGACGATAGTGTTTATAACCGAATTCGACCAACTTCTGCCGTCACTCCAACCTTGTACGGTCTTCCAAAAGTTCACAAGGACAATGTTCCATTGAGACCAATTCTCTGATCGATTGGCAGTGTAACCTATCAATGCGCTTCATGGCTATCAAAATCTTTAAAGGAGCTGCGCCGGCACCCATCCACGGCAAAAGACACCTTCCATTTTATCAAGATGAAAGCTTACCATGAACTTGGTTGTAACCATATAATGTGTTCATTCGATGTCAAAAATCTATTCACAAATATTTCTGTTGATTTCACTGTAAATCTGATCCTGGACAAGGTCTTCACTGATAAGGAGAGTAAATTTCATGGTTTAAACCGAACGGAACTTCGAAAGATGTTTGATTGGACTTGTAAAAATACTGTTCTGCAATTCAACGAAAAATATTATACACAGGTATATGGGGTAGCAATGGGTTCACCGATTGCACCTTTGATGGCAGATGTATTTATGAACTGGTTAATTGATAACGTTAATAAGATTGGTTGTTCCCCTCA
>JGI24159J19872_10005940_pt1 | contig 15819 bp, 12 predicted proteins | sample Ectturendosymbi4_FD_19872 | JGI IMG/M metagenome (IMG submission 19872) | reverse complement strand
AGCGGCTGCCATTGTGCAGAAAAACACATTTAAGCTTCTTTTGGAACTATCAATAAATAATCTCCAATCTTCTGGTATACAGTTTGGGATTTTCATTTTGACAAGTCCAGTAATGTTGTTGCAGTATGCAAGGTCGTTGTCTTGACTAAATAAGGGTAGAATACCTGTTTCCCTATTCCGGTAAAATGTGATTTTAGCATCTGTTGCAAGCAGATTTTTCTTTCAGTCTGGATGCTAAAAACTCAGATCCCTGTTTTGATTAATTTAGATCTCTGATCAAATAATTTGTTTCTTTCTGGGTGAATTGCTTTGAACTTAAAGATCTTTCTTCGTACCGGTATTCACTGCAACTGCCTCCACTTGTTTCAGTACACTCTAACGCATGTGGTTCTTCACTATCTGAATCATGAAGTTGAGGAAGTGAAAACAGGCGCAGGAATGCTTTCGCAATGCAGAACTGGTCGTTATGCTCACTGCATGTCTGGATATTCCCACTTCCTTTTTTGTAGCAGTTAAAACCTTTTCTATTAACACTTTCAGAGCCAGTAGCCTACGGTTTTCTGCCTAAAACCATCAGTTTGCACGTGTCTTTGCGTGGGAATACCTCCGGCGCCGAAAGCGCTAGAGAGCTGTTCAATCCCTCGAAAAGACTTGGCAAGTCTTCTAGTTTGCAATGAAAAATTTTTTTTTTGATTTTGGGTTGCGAATTTTTTGTGAGTGACGTCATAAATGACGCAATTCTTGGCCATTTTGGCTAACGATCGGGATCAAAAAATGCCTTTATCTCAAAACCTAGAACCACTTTAGGAAACCTAATATCATTTTTGGATTCAGCAGCCCCAAGTTACCCTAAATTCATTCCAACGTTCCTGGCATAAAAGAAAAAATATTCTTTTGTTGGGCAGTGTTTTGAAATTTTTCTTAGTTTTTTGCGTTGTGGTAATATTTCCATTATTAATTTAATATTTTAGAAATAGCTTGCAACTTTTCTTTGGTCACCACACCGCTTCAACTGTGGCGACAAGGTGTGACAAGTTTTAAACAAATACCCCACCTGTGCCCCAACCTGTCATTGACTTTGTTGCAAAACGGCGTGTCAGTTTTCAATCTTATAAACAAACATCCACATTGCTCTCGCCCTGACTTCCGCCAGTTGCGTCACCTGCGATGTTGCGACAGATGATGGTGCAACAATTTGCATTTACGTCACAATATATCCAGCGATTCATGCAAGGGCGAGTCTGGGCGTGTTTGAAAAACAAAAAAAACAATTGTTGCAGGACGTTCATACAACACTTTTAAAAACAGTTGTTCAATTTCGTGTATTTCCGAATTAGTAATTGATTCTTTTGTATTATTCTGACAGAAAGTCGACGTAAATTTGCTTTGCATTGCTGCAAGTTGGTTTGTCAGAATGCACTGATGTTTTAAAGCTTTGGATTGTGTAAAGTAAGAACTGGTTGATACCCTTACAATGAAAATAACGACCAAAGAAAAAGGTGTAAACGACATTTTGCAGACGTTTCAGTTACTTCTGCTACCATCATAAGTGCATTGCAAATAAACTGCAGGGATTCTCTTACAAGTTCTTGTGGTCAGTCGGGAAAAAAGCGCTGTGAAAAATGAAAAATGCGAGAAGCTGATACGACAGTGACGTAGTGGCGCGAAGCATTGGTAGTCACGTGACCCGGCTAGATACATGCCGATGGTGATGGCGCGTGACGTGATGGGTGAGGCATGAAGCTCTGTTACAGGTTAAAAATGCATGAACGCATCGATGGGGTGTTTGCATTCAACTCTGGTTTGTGTTCTTGGATCAGCAAAAGATTCAAGAATCTGCAGCTGCCGCCAACTGTGGTCACTACCACCTCTGGGTTGCGAAAGTCAACCTGATGATCTGGGTTGGCTTGCAAGTGTCTGCAGACTGACTAGCTTAGCAGCTTAGTGACGTTGGATGCTCTTCTATACGATTTATTAAATTGCGTTGCGTTTGCCCCAAGTAGGAGGTACCGCATAAGCACGTATACCTGTGAACAACGTTATGAAGGTTGACTAATGCTTGCCGGTCCTCAACCGAGAACTAACTTGACACCCATTTTATAATCTCAAAAAAGTTATGTGTTGATCAGAAAACTCCGGTAAAAACTTCCAACACACTTCATATACTTTTCCGACTTGTCATGGTGATCATTGTTCATATTTTATTATGGATGAATATTGAACTGAACTGGGAACCGAATATACTTTAACAACACCTTTATTAAAAAAGAAAATGAACTAAAACTGTAACATAGAACCAGTATTAAAAAAGCAAACAATTGACACTGGCAGAAGAGTGCATCACGATCGCACAACCAACAAGAACTGTTCACACCAACAGGAATTTCAACGTTGCCAACGAGCAGACGAGCATATGGCGCAAATTCTTGATCAAGCAACAACGAACGGTACAAGGGTTGACTGTTAGCACAAATATTTCTCTTCTTGGTTGGTTAAGTTCGTGCATGCTCAACGCGCCAAGCCGCCAACTGCAGTAATGTGCAGGGTTTCCAGATTTATGTTTTCAAAAAAGGCCAAACCTTCAGTAAAAAAGCCCAAAAACGGCCAAAAAAATTGCTGAAAAAAGCCATACACTCAATCACAAAAGGCCAAAAAAGAGCCAAACCCTTCACTTGATAAAGCCAAATTTATTAAGATTTGCTTTCTCACAACTCAAATTCACATAAAAATACATCTTATGTACTCACAACACCTCCACAAAAAGCAATTAATTCCAAACTATTTTTAGAATTTGTCACTTACGAAAGAAATATGCCAAAGTTTTTTTCCTTTTCAAAAACACCTAAATAAAAGTGCCTGACAAATCAACAGTTACTTTAGCATCATCACTCAAATTTTGTACACTTCAAAAGCAGAGCTTGAAGTTTACTGCAACAAGTCAAAATGCATTGAAATACAGGTTCATTTTTCATTTTGCGCTGGCATTGAATACAATATATAGCACTGGTGTGGCCAACCTGCGTCCCTCGAGCCACATGTGGCTCTTTGCCCATTTTTATGCGGCTTTTGTACCAGAAGTACCACTGACTAAATAACATGCATAACAATAAAAACCTTGCAAAGTTCTGTTATTGTCATGTTGGTGGTGTGTGATATTTGCAATAAAACTAGCTAAGAAAAATATGTATGTGAGTGAGGAAGAGATGGAGTTATTTTCATGTGTGATCATGTATGATGTATATGATGTGGTTCTTTGCTGTAACACAAAAAAATGTGGCTCTTTGGTCTCTGACTGGTTGGCCACCCCTACAATAGCAAGACACATTAGGCCTACTTCCAAATCACTTATGTCCAACCGCAGCCATTAAATGTCTTACTTTGATCTTTATGTCGGCCCTCATTAATATGTCGTTCAATGTGCGGCCCTGATAGCGGCATACTTTTTGCCTCAGTAAGCCATTTTGATTGAACATAGTTTCTAAACGAATGGCCACTTCATAAAAAACACAGGGATTGTGGTCATAAGACATAACGCTAAATAGCCAGCACATGCGAATCCATAGGCAGCAAGAAAATATGCACAGCTAGAGCTAGGTAGAAACTAGTTGTGTGTCGCTACAAAATTTCACAGTTAAAAAAAGGCATGGCATGTTTCCAAGATCATTCGGAAATTAAGAAACACCTAGTTTCCAAAGGTTAACTTAATATGCTCAAGTGTAAGCACCATTTGGCACTTAGCACAGAGTTTGTTGAAGACACAATGGCAACATCAAAAGAACTGTGAACACATTAGTAACACAGGCAGTTAATAATGTTAGGATAACAGTATGAAGAGTATGTTTGGTTACACGCGATATCAACAATATGGATCAGGGTTGCCAGATCTTTTTCGCAGCTTATGGCCAAAATCCTGGTAAAAAATGGCCAAAACCTCTGTTTCTTGAAAACGTTATGGCCAAAATCACAAAATGTTTTAACTATAGCAATTTCCGTATTCATAGGTGTCTCAAATTGTTTGGAAGGCAGTATATTTTTTGCCAAAAAATGTGGTTTTGCCAAGAAGCAATTTTTTTACCTTAAAACAGCAATTTCTGCTGTAAACTTACAATTGCCTGTTACAACTTGTCTTTATTGATCTTAATAAAACTTAGAACCATATGTTAAACACTGTTGTAGATACATGCTTCCATTCTGATGCATTTCTGGATTAAAAAATTTGAAATTAACTTTCCAATTCAACGGCAAGGCTACAATTCTCTTGATCTTGTGCTCCAAATATATGAACAAAAGATTGAAGTCATGAACTGTATTAAGTTGATGACCATAATGAGTTAACCACATGCTCAAAACCATCTCATTAAGTTCACGTATGAATGAAAGGGTAGGAACACTTGAGAACAAACATGACAGGACCGATTGAAACACTTGTTGCACAGAATCTACAAGATTGAAAGGGCTAAATAATTACAACACACTTTGAACATTACAAGGCTGAAGTTACTGCAGAGTTTTGCTGTAAAAGTGATGAGAAACTTCTAAAAGTAAAAAAAAATGCAAAACACTTCCTACTAGCCTATAACATTATCAATCACACAACCGAGTGCAGCAGTCTTCAGATACAGTACGAGCGCAACAGATACCAATGGTAACCAAGATATTATCACTGACTGAAACATCTGTACAAAACCTACTGACTGCAAGGGCTAAATCATTACTACACACCTCAAAGAAAAAAAGGTTGAATTGCCACGATGTTACTGCAACAATGAGTGATAGGAATACCGTCCAAAAAATGCAAAATACAAAATATTTATTGAAACTTTTTTTATGGCCAGCGCAGTTTTTTTATGGCCAGCGCAGCGTTTTTTTATGGCCAGCGCAGCGTTTTAAAAATTGCGTTTTTTTATGGCCAGCGCAGTTAAAAAATGGCCAAATTTTTCGAAATTGTCCATGAAATGGCCAGTCTGGCAACCCTCATATGGATTGTCACAAGTCATACCAACCCTACCCTATGGTCTGTTACAAGCCATACAGCACCGTTAAACAAGCATACGCGCACGCACGACGGCTTGGCGTGCAAAGTGCAAGGTCTACACAACGCGGCAAGCACAATCGCACACTCACACTGCCTCGCTTTAACTTATAATTCACTACACAGGGCGAAACGCACACAGAGGGGACCAGACTTTCAAAAAAGGTGTTGCTGTTGACAGTTTAGCCTTAAAATATAGACATATTTTCAAAAACAGCCAACACAAAAAATTTTCGGCCAAACTACCTTTACAAAACGACCAAAAAAGCCAAACGGCCAACTAAAAAATCGTACGGCCAACCAACTTGAAATGCGGCCAAATGTCCGAAATTTGGTCGCAAAACGGCCAATCTGGCAACCCTGGTAATGTGACATGCGAGCAATTGAGGAAGCGCACGCAGTGATGCCATATTTTGTGTTGTAGGATCAGATTTGATGTTTTCAGAATTTTTTGGATGTTGGATGTTGAAAGAGTTTTCATATTGTAAGCATTAGTTTTCTTGTTTTTTAATAATTTTGCAAGATGGTTGTTTGTAAATTTGCTTTCGGTCTTAAATTGATGAGATCGTCGCTTGATTCGTTTTGCCTTGTGGACTAGCCTAGTGTTTTCCGAACACAAAAATGAACAATCAATTGACAATACGTTTTTTTCTGTGTGCATCAGAAACCGTATTTTATCGAAATCGAAGCAGTAGTGTTTCTAATTGTCGCACGTGTTTGCGAAATTAGATGGAGACGTACTGAAATACAAGAACAGACTTCCAGACGTTATGGTATAACTTATTTAGAGCAGTGCGTTGAACTAGCATAGTCGAGTAAAAGCCATTGTCAACATAATCATCTTTTTAATTTGTCATATATGATGATTTCTGTTGCCAGAAGCTTGAATTGCTAACATCATTTGTGCAGATTTTGTGACAAAGCAAAAGTTACGTAGGCAAGAAAGAGGTAGAAGTTATTTTATGCTGTTTACCTTTGATATTTGGCCGTCATTAATTTGATTATAATTTTCAAGCAAATAATGGACGTAGATTTTTTTTGTTAACATGTACCAGGGCCGCAACCAGCTGAAATTTTCTCTGGGGTTGGGGCAAAGCGATTGTAACTTGTTGCTGTTTCGGTGGGGCAAAATCATTGTAATTTAGTGTTTCGGTGGGGCAAAATCATTGTAATTTAGTGTTTCAGTGGGGCAAAATCATTGTAATTTAGTGTTGTGCCTCACAACTAAAACATCATTTTGAATATTTCGGAGGAGGGGCGATCGCCCAGTTGCCCATTCCTTGGTTGCGGGACTGACATGTACAGAAGAAAAATATGAATTTTACTATCAACGTACAAAAAGAGGCTTCTTAGCCTTGTATCAGGCCATGAAAAAATGTGGAATATAGATGTATCATTCGCGGGAAATCTTACAAACTCGAGCGAAATTTTTCGCAGCAACCCTATAACTTTCGGAAATTTTGAAGTAGGTAATAAAAAATTGAGCTCGGCACTAATTGATGTTCTTCACGCGCTGCTTGAGTCAAATTGTTTTATTTCAGCGGAACTTTTTTCTAAGCACTGCGCTCTCAGCTGTGCTTGGTGAACGGTTTAAGCGCAAAATGTCACATTACGCGGTTTTCGCATGTCGAACCTTATGTTAAAAAAACGTCAATTCGGTCAAAAATTGACCGAAAATTTTCGCGCTATTTTGGACAAATGACCAAACAAGCAGGTGTGACACGTGCTACATCTGTGCAAAGGAAAACTTTGAATTTCAAAATCAATGTACTTTTAGTTTTCACAATGTGTCCAATTTAATAAAGGCTCGATTTAGTGGTGCTACTGCATTTTTCTAGATGACTACGGAAGAGCACGGGAAAAACTGCGTGATGCAGAGTTTACCTCCAACGTTGACGCAGCAGATGAGTACCCGGAAATGTCCAGACCAAGGCGTAAGAGAAGGTAGATGGATCTAATCAGCACAACTTCTTTATATTGAGCAAAATGTTTTGTAAAAGCGTGGTAACAGTGGCTACCAGGTCTATACGGTTAAGTAACATTGTGGGTGGCGTCGGATTAGGGGCGGGCAATTGCCCCTGGCCCTCAGCTCCAAGGGGGCCCCCGTGATGACATTGATTTGTTATAAATAAAATATTCGTTTGAAAAATTGTCATGATTCACAAGAATGTAACTTTATATTCCGATGTAGCGGCAGCGCTGANTATCTTTAATGATTTTTCTGCAAGTTTGACTTGCTGTCAGTTTTAGCAATCAATACTGAATTTAAATANTTTCGGTTTTGTTCAATGCAAATATATTTGAATTTTGCTTNCAACTTTTCCTAATAATCGTTCTTTTGGCATGGATTTATCTACTCGTGCATCACGCCTACTGCACAAATGCCGCGAAAACCATATTATTTGCGTGTTTCAGCAGCAAAACTAGTTCGGCTGTGGTTGCTGTTTAGTATCAAATGATTCCGTAACTTCTTGTGCCGACTGCAGGTAGCCGCCGCCGAACTGCGACATTTGTTTCGTCATAAAGGGTAACGTATGTTGGAAACGCAGTTTTCTTCCGATGGCTGCGTTACATCATAAACATATGAAGCTAACCAAGCCATTTACACCACACGTTAATGCGTGCTCCGTCATAAAAGGTGTTTGATCAGTCGATTTGTAGAACAGAAGAGCAGAAAGCGATTTGCAGTGTTTAGCTAGCGCGATGCCGAAATCTGTAATGCCATCAGGAGCTAAAAATGGCGGAGTTTCTAAGGAGAAAAAGCGCAAGAATCTGGCACTGTTAGCTAAACGCCGCGACTGAAACGTTTTTTTTTCAGCAGAGCTTTTAAGCAGCAACGTTAAAACAGTGACGTTAACCAGAGCACCTAAAAATGTAGGTGAAAATCACGACATAAGTTTCCAATCACCTTTCACACTCAGCCTGTCTGAGTGGCTGGCCATTTTGACATGTTATTTTTCCGGTGTCTTTGTTTGTAATCTCTGGTTTCTGCGTATTGCTCGGGTGAATATTATTTCTTTCCGAGTCACTCTCTAGCCCGTGGAAATATTTTTTCTTAGAAAGAATACACTGTAGTGTTTATATAATAAACTCTCTTCTCGCAGCTAACTGTATGTGCAGTTGAGCACCGTGTTTATTCGATTGTAAGCCGCGGCTTATAAAGTTCTTTTGCATCATTTCATGCGGCTTACAATCAAGGGCGGTTTATATTTATATTTTTTGCTTTATCAAAAGATATAGATGACGCTCAGTCTTTCCTTGGCTACGTTTTGTCGACCAAATTCTTCTTCCGCATTCGATTTTCTTCAACATCACGTGCACATCCGTCACAGGAGGGATTGTGATAAACAGAAGGCAGTTGTAGTGGTGTAGCATCATTAATACGGGAAATGCACGAGTACGCGAACGTCGTGAATGCATCTCAGAGCCTTAGGTGACCTATGTTCAAGTGCGGTTCACTATCAAGGGCAGCTTACATTAATTTACACCATTTCGTGCGGCTTAAATCAAGTTAATGCGACAGGCACAAAATCGACTACTGGAAAAAGCAAACGAGAACGCTGCGAATCAGCGAAAACATAAATTTTACAAACGATGACGTCATATAATATGTAGTAGGAGCCCTCCAGTGAAAATTGCTCCGGGTCCCCTACCCTTTAATCTGGCTTTGATTGTGAGTATCAACGTGCCAATTTAAATGAGGTTTATGTAGCTGTTTTTATTCATGATTAGAGTTATGGCGTGCTTCACCAGTTGGTCACTTTGGTGTTTTGTTATCAACCTAAATTTTTTTTGTTTTTAGAAAAAAACAAGTCGTGTCTAGTGACAGTGGGAGTGACGATGAAGTGCAAGGAAGTAGCTCATTTCATATTTATCCAATCATTGCTCTGCTCCTGTGGTGCCGGAACCATTTTCTTCTTCCCTAAAAAGTTTTACTTCCAACACCAGCATGGTTTCCAATGACAGAACCTTTACAAATTTATCCGTAGACAGGTCTATGACGCATGTAACTGAGTCGCCTGCGCTTACAGGTAGGTTTAGTTCATCATGTGACGCTTGTGTTTTGGATTGTTTTTCTGATCATGCATGTTGATTTAACCAACATTTTTGGTGTAGGGTTTCAGTGCAGTGTGCTTCAACAACTAGCAAAGGCAAAGTCAACATTACATGAAATGCAGGATTTTCGAAAACGAAACGATGTGAACGTAGCTGTTCTGTTGAAGAAAAATTCCTGCACTTTCCGAACTCCATGAAAAATACCACTTGATGTCAATTTCCACTGAAAACTGTTGCTGACGTGGATGATTTGCAAGAACGTCTTGCTGACGAGGAGTTTAAGGAATGCATTGTAAGTGGATCGTGCTGTGGTTTTATGCATGTGCTAGTCATACACTGCGTTTCCATATCTCCTTAGTTTTTGCGTAGCACATATCACTGGCCTTTTTGCAGCCACTCCGCAGGCGCAATGTTGAATGCGCGATGCACCACCAATGGGATGTGCGCGAAGCATAGCACACATACGTACGTGGCGCGAATAAACAACAATAGAATGATCTCCTCAGCTGATCTTTATTGTTGCATCCTTCCACAGTGTGAAGCCTTGTGCGTTTGCCACGCGATCGCTTGCCCGATCGCAACAGCGTTATTGACGGGCGTTTGAAAGGGGATATATGCATGGGCGTTTGAAGGGGGAGGCAAAACGGGCATTTGCCGAAATTGGTATTAAGAGCAAAATTTCTAGAAAACCTGAATTCAGCACCTTAATTTAATTCTTGCATTAGCAGTTTATTTGCCGTTATGACACTCACACTGCACAATAGCCAGGTTCACTATTCTGGTTGTATGCAGTGATGAGCTTGCAGTTCAGCCGATTGATCTATTGTTGTTCCTTACTGCGTAATAATGACATGGCAACAAACCATGAGAATTCACTAGAACTAACTGTAAAAGGTGTTTTTCCGCATGTGTCCACTGAACGCAAAAGTCATGGCAGATAACGCAGCGAGACAGTGACCGATGATTGCGGTACGCCACGTTGTTTTGTGCTATGTGTAAAGAAGAATGGGTGAATCTGTAGTAATGCTTCAACAACTCTGAAAAATCCATTGTTAGTGTGAGACCAGTGATTACTGTAATCACTGGTGCAGACTGCGAGTGTGAAGTGAACAATGTGCCTGAGTGAATAGCTATAATCAAACTACGCTTATGCAGGCTTCGTTTCGCACAGTATAAAACTACGTGGCTTGTTAGAATCAGGGTGGATCCAGCCAGTAATGTTAGGGGAGACGATTTCAGTAATATTTGGTAGTCAAGTCACATAACAGCTTTGATACTGTAAGAGGGATGAAGTATGCTTCACAAAACTGCTGTGACGAAACAATGGGCGACAAAATGGCCTTATATCGCGAATGCTCTTTTTCCGAATTGTGAAAATCATGGTGAATGAAGTTACTTTCGTAGGTTCTAGGGGGGCGATCGACCCCTGGATCCACCACTGGCTAGAATACGTCTATGTAGGCTTGTCGTAACACGTCTTAATCGTTATTGTTACTGCAATTGGTTGAAATGGTTTTGATTTTATTCATACATTATTTCAGAGATCACTCACTTTGCCAGCATTAGGGAAGCACAGTAAAAGAATGCACCAGGCACATCTTTCAAAGATCAATGTCTGATATTTGCGCTAAGAACTTCTATTGGAAAGGACAAAATTGAAAAAGAGCATTTAGCCAAAGTGGCTTAAAAGAAGTTGTAATCAGTAAGTCATTTTACTTATCACTTTTCAACTTTCCAGTGATTTTTTACTTCACAGAGCTTTTGATTTACAAAATCGAGTAAACGTCTGAACACATTGTCCAAAGTATTGGACACGTGTGTGGATACGCCCACAACATTTTTTGTAAACTAGGCGAGCCAGCGCTGGATTTATATGGTGGGGGACCTGGGGCCCAGGCGTGGTGGAGGCCCCATGTGCGGATACAGAATCTTTAGGGAGGGGATGATTGATGAAGTCATTGGTACTCCTCGGATTGGTTAATATTTATGACGCAATCTTGTGACGTCACATTATTTAACTCAACTGTGACAGAACTTTTTGATACAAAATGATTTTCTGACAATGATTTGCGATTTGTGAAACTGTTACAAAACTGGTCACAAGAGGTATCGCATCTTCTTTTTTTAATATTTGCTTCTTGGCGATCCAGCGTTTTCATCATCTGCTCTCAACGCCAATCCTCGATCAGCAATACATTTTATGACAGAAAACAATCGTTGCCAATGCGATTTCCAATATTGTTCGTATTGATTGACCTGACAGGCTAGCTCCGTATCAATTCTTCCAAGTGATTCAAATGTGCGACTAAACGAAATCGTGGTATCTAACGTGTTTCATTGATTGCTCGTGTCTCCTTAGTAGGCCCGTAGCCACGGGGTGAAGTTGAGGGCAATGCCCCCCACAATAATTTTCCCCCCAAATTTTGTTGTACCAGAATTTTTTTTATTAAAAATATAATAAGAACAAAAGTCTTGCTCCCTAAAAATGTATTTTTTCCAGAAAAACGCAGCACCTGGCTACGGGCCTGCTCCTCAGGCGCTCAAGAGCGTACTTCCAGTCGTAGAATCCCATACATTCATCAGCAAAAAGGAGGACCTACGCATATCACTCAGTTGACTGCACTTTAGCAAGTCAAATAATAAATATTCGTAAGTTTTAAGCGTTTAAATAAGACGTCTGGTGTGGACGACGTTTCAGTTAAAACATGTAAAACAAAATCCTTATTAAATTGTCCTATTTAGCCCATGAATACTTTGCAGTTTCCTTAATTTTCTTTGAAATGTAGCAATACCTTTAACAATACTGCTTGCATGAAATATGTTTTAAATTGTACACCAGCTTTAATAAACTAGAAACTCGTTCAATTAGAAAGATTTCTCTTTCTTTTAGGTTTGTGGTTGCATCAAGGAAAACTACGTTCCACATTAACGTTATGAGCCATAACGCTGACGTAAAAGTATGCAACCTTATCAATTCGCTGAAGCATTGAATGGTATTGCAAGTTACAAGATATTTTGCCTATCTTTCATGTTCCATCATGTTACCGTAAACTGCATATGTTTGATGCTCTTTTCGCACGAACTCAAACAAGTTTTGGTATTGGTCAAACAGTTTAGCTTCATCAACAGAAACGTTTCTCAAGCAGATACTATTCACGTGGTTCAACATTTTCCCATTCAGTTGTTTGCAACAGACTAATTTAGTCAAAGTATTGAAATTCAGCAAATGAGTGGTCCATTTATCCAGATATGCAACACAATATTTGTGCCATACAGATACAACTGACATTAATAAATTACAGTCACGATCCTTGTTCTCTTCTCTGAATTTTTTAATGCTGATTTAATTTGGCTTGATACGTACATATGATTAAAGCACACCTGGCAACTTGCATAAAGTGTTAGACACCTGGTTACGCTATGAGAAAGTAGTTTTTGCTACTCTATATCCACAAAGTCGCAATAGTTTTTCACCCTTCTGTACGCACCGTACACACTCAGCCACACGTAATTCACTCAGCTTCAAAATCATGTCGTCCTTTTCTGAATAAGGGATACTTCTGTAGCTTTTCAATAAACTGCGAAACTGCGCACTAATCATTAGTTACTAGAAACAACTACACTAAGCTATGTACAATACATACAATACACTGTTTCACTGCATCATGGTTCATCAACAAACTTAACGTAGTATAATGGAGTCAGCAGTTCGCACTATTATGCCAAAGTGATGGCGATACTGAAAAAGGGTTTACCACTGTTACGTAACGATTAATGTGAAGGAATTCCCGCCTTTCCAGCGGACACATATACTCAACGAAAACATAAACTAATTTGATACTCTTGTATAGGCTCTCCCATAAACTAAGCTACGCCACCAGCTTGTATCCTGTTGCAGTTGAGTAGGAACAGCTTACTGTATGCAAATACAATACATTATATTATAGCCAGTGCTGCAACTGACAAGTGGGCAGAAGGGCAAACCGCCCCCACGCCAAGCAAACATTTAAAAACTGTTTCCCCAACTTATATTTCATTTTTAGTATTCTTTTGGTTTTCAGTAGGTTGTTGCTTTTCTGAGTTTATCGGAGTATTTACGGTTTCAGTATAGCCAGCGACATGCGGATTCATCATCATTTCTCAAGTCTTTTCTGAGTGTTGGCTAGTGGGCCCCTCTCAGGGACATTTTTGAATGTTCTCGGAGAAAATTTCATTTTTATGAAGGAGGACATGTCTTTTGAAAGGAGGATGTATGGTAGGCCTACTTAATGATGCTACTCGTATGCGACCTGGGCAAATCGGAGTAAGGCAGACGCAAAATCTAATGGTAACGAGTAGAGACTGATGCTGATGCGTTCTACGTACGTGGCTTTCCCTTGGCCTTGCATTCACTAGATCAGATACCTGACAAGCTTCAGGAAACCTGTAAGTGTAATAGTTGTTTCGTCATAACACAATATTCAAGAGAAATGCTCCCATCTGGCCTATCGATAACTAATATAGCGTCTACTCCGCTAATATATTTTCCTTGCTAAAAATGACTAAGTGGCATGAATATGTCGCATATATGGCTAAACACATGAACATGGTGGGGGCTCTGGGCCCGGGCCCCTCCTAAATCCGGCGCTGAGGCGAGCCAAGAACTTTAAATATGCCTCAACGTCAACAAAAATATCTTCGTTTCTGGATGCGTAAATCACAAACAATGTGCCCAGAACACTTTTATAAATTTTGGAAATCCAAAACATAAAAAATGCGTCTGGAACTTCACGGCAAACGCTTTGTTTCCGGATGCATTAAATGTGAAAATGTGCCCAGAACATTTTTATGAACTTTGGAAGCGGAAGACTTCGAAAATGTGTCTGATTTTCACCGAAATCCACTTCGTTTGCGGACGTATAAATCGTTAAATTTGCCCAGAACATTTTTTAAAACCAAAACCTTTCAAAATGCGCATCATCTTCATAGCAAACGCTTCGTTTCAAGACTCGTATAAGTCGAAAACATACAAAAAGCGTACTGAACGCCATCGCAAACAGATTTGTTTCCGGAATCTGGCGTTCTCGATACAGCAAACGCGGTCCATCGGTAATTTATTCGCACCACCGAGCACTAAATCGCTGCGAGGTATGAGTCGGTTAGTGCCGTGGCCTGCCACGCTTGAGGAAGTTTCTGCATCGGTGCGTTATTTCAAAGAGAATTCCACAGCAGTGAGCAGTGTGTGAAATTCGGCGCAGTTTTGGCCAGAACGCGCGGGTCAACTATCCATTACCGTCTCGAAAAACCGGTCAACAAACTGGCGCTGGCCGGGATAACGGCTGACAGCAGCGGTGCTAATAAACCACCTTTCTGAATGATTTGCTGCTTATGTTTGAGGCTGACTTTTTTTTGCAAGATCTCACAAAGCTTTTTTGTGCCGCTTCAGCTTCGACTTTCGCTTTGGAGAGACATGCACGTTTCCTTTGAGTACGTTGAGCGTGCAATCGCAAATACACTTGATGAGATCATCACGTGCACTTTTAAGAATATTTTGAGCTATCTTTTGTTTCGCCCGGGGAAGAAGTTTGAGCGTCGATGCGTGACGATCCAACCGCGACGTCATTGCTCTCAACAAGGTACGCATACGACCAGGGACGGCCCTAGCAGATGCGGGACCCAATGCAAGACCTGACCACGGGGCCCAAAGCAAGACCTAGGAGCAGGGCCCATCTGAGCAGTGATTTTATGACGCCATCGTGTTCAGTCAACCGTGTTACGTTCGTGGTAGAGCGCAGATATATAGTGCAGTACTAACACGAGAATTGAGCACGTTTGCTAATGTTCGAGAGGAAATTTGCTAGTTCTAACGAGAGCGTTCTTTGTTAGCAGTGAAATTTATATGGCGTTTCTACTGAATTCTCAAGCGCAAGGTGTATCTGGCAAAAATTAACAATCTACCCAAACACCATGGTGCGGGGCCCAATGCAGCTGCATCGGCTTAAGGCCGGCCCTGCATACGACTGTTGTCCAGTCCCGTCGCCACGGGGGGGGTTTGGTGGGCTTAGCCCCCCCAAACAAAGCCCCAAGCCCCCCAAATTAAAATTTTAAACACTATAGATCAGTGGAATTTTTGTCAATTTTTAATTTCAAGCCCCCCTGCACGAACGTAAAGCCCCCCGCACAAACGCAAAGTCCCCTATTGACGACTTCCTGGTGACGGTTCTGATGTTGTCTCGTCTGGAAAAACTTTTGTACGAAGTTGGAGCTTGTCAGGTGTGTACTGCTTGAAGTCCAACAGCAAATAACCGAAAGGATTGGGTGTTGCATCTTTAAATGCTTCTTGAACAGCTTTGACCTTCCACGGGTAAGCTTGTTTTGCCATGCCAAATGAACGATTTGCGATGCATCGCGGGAGTTTTTCAACGCCACAATGTAACGACTATTCAAGCTGATCGCGCGGTGTTCTTTTCCATTGTTGAACAGGTTTTGATCGATGTATACGACACTGAGGTCTCTGTGGTGACTCTCTTTGGTGAACAAATTTGTCACACTCCGGTTAGTTTCGTTCATTAAATCGTCCAGAATCAACAGGGTGCTTTGCAGAGATGATTGGATAGTGGATTTTCACTATCCGATCCTATCCTGTTTTTGAAACATGATATCCGTATCCGATCCGAATCCTGTTTTTGTTGAAATCATACTATCCGTATCCGAAAACTATCCGAAAGTGTATTGCAATGCAAAACATATAT
>JGI24159J19872_10005939_pt1 | contig 15819 bp, 6 predicted proteins | sample Ectturendosymbi4_FD_19872 | JGI IMG/M metagenome (IMG submission 19872) | reverse complement strand
CCCGCGATGCTGTTCTGTGAGTCCCCTCGGCTTACTCTGCTCGGAAGCGTCTCTTGCACTAGAGACACCCGACGTGAGTGTGTTTGTGAACAAGTCTCGCAGCAGTCTTTCATCATCAATTCCTGTACGCGCGTTTGCACCTTTCAAATAACGTCGCGATCGTGTAGTCTCGTCCTCGCGCGCTTACCGTCGCTGTCTCGAAGACAAAAGCCTAAGCGGTACTTTTTAGACTGTAGCGCAGTACTAGATGCAATCATTCGTGCGATAAATACTTGCGCTCGCGTCCGCTGCAAGCACCATGCGGTGGTGGCCGCTCGCGCCTCGCTTCGCCTTCCTTCGCTGCCCTGTCTGATCAGACTGTCGTGCTTTGCTTGTTCGTGAAAAGTTATATCTCGTTGTTTTAAGCGTTAATCGCTCGCCTTTTCAATTTTCAAATTTTATCTTTCTCTTGACTTGCATTCGCGACATCGTCAACGAGCCTGGGGACCGCGACCACCCCATGCGCATGGCAGAAGTTCGCAGCACGTCAATCACAATTCGCAGTGAAGCAAAAGACGGAGTTCTTTGTTGAAGAGACGGAGGTGTTTGTTGAACCGCACGAAGTCCGGGGCGTGATATGGTGGAGCAGCCTAAAACTTAGGCGTGCAATATTGACGTTGGAATTTCGTAATCGAGTTGCGCGACACACGAACGGTTTCATTTTATCAAAAATCGTGTTGTGTTTCGTTCCTTCTTTGTCCACAAATAGAAAGGAGCGCGTTTATTGGTCCCCACCGAAGTCTTCCCGTGTGGACTGCTTCAGGCGTACTGACGTCAGGTGAAGTCGTTAATCGTGCACGTGTGTGTTTGATTAAAACTACGAAGGATACTTAATTAAAATGAACGACGTTTGCTTGTCCTCGTAATGGGATTGTCGCTTGCAGCATCTTGGAATCAAAATACAAGACTGAAGTTTTGTTCTCTTTTGCAAGGTTTGAGATTGTAACAGACGAGATTTACGCGTTGATGCTATTTTTTTAATGAATGTGAAAATGCTGGACTTTCCTGCGGTGATTCGTTGAAAGTCAGTGCTCGTGAAATACGTTGCCAAGGATGTGTATGTCGCAGGCTTTTTGCAACGACTTTTCTGTTCAACCACATTCACAACCCGCTGCTGGGCTCAGACTCGCTTGTGAAGGTGCAGCCACGTCTGTTTGAACTCCGATTCCTTAGGCTGGATGGAACGCAGTGGTGAAAAAGCAAAGTAAACAATCGGCCAGCTGTCCCAGGCTCTGGGTTGAGGAACAGGCGTTGTGGCGCATTTCGACGATGAATTTACGGTTTCTCTTAAAACATGCAGTGTCGTTTGCAGTGTCAGGGCCCAGGGCCCTGGGGGGCGGCGTTTTTTGATTAAAAATCTTTAGCGCTATTATTTTCAAATAAATTTTTGAACTTTTCAAAGTTCAAACTCTTTTTAGTTTTTGTGTTTACAAGCCTTTTACTGGTAGGCTAGTCTAAAAAACAGGAAACTTGGCTGTGGAATGAGCAAACTGATAAAATGTTTACTCAAATGTGTGGGTCAAATCCAGAGTGCTGAATACGCCGGTGTTGTCCTGATATCAGTTTTTTAACATACGTAATTTGGGGGCAATTGTCCTCCACTCCTTACACCTTCCTCTCCAGCCAAAGATATTTCCCGCACCCAAGTCAAACGTCCTTTGAACAAAGGACAAAGATGACATTCGACCGCAAACCAGAAAACATTACTGGTGCGGTACTTTGAGGTTTATATTTCCCCCCACTCAAAATCCGATGAAAAGGTCCTGCATGAAATCACGGTAAATGGTCAAGGTTAGCGTATTTCTTCGATCCTTAACAACGCCACGTCACTACATCACCCGACACCTAGGCATTGGCGACGAACATTTCTTGACACGTCTCATGCTATTTTTATTGTCCAGTAGGATATTCTACGTAACTGCTACAAGCTGTAGCCTAGTAATTAGGAGGACTTATTTTACATTTTGGCGATTGAAGTGAAGAACTCTGCAAAGGTGACTTTAATCAGTTCTGAACTGATTTTTCTGTATGACGTAATGCTGTCAGAAGATGACGTTCTTGAAGCGAGATAGTGCAGTTGGCGGGATGGATTTAAGGAGCGCGGGGCCCTAGGCCATCTTAGATTTTGGGGCCCCACGCAGGTGTGAACTATTTGGCCGTTTGTCTGAAAAACATGAAAGTATACCCCTCGTATTTGTAGTGCCCCCTCAAAAATCTATCTTTTGTTGTGCTGACTTTGGTTCTACAATTGCTTTAGAGCTTAGATCTTCAACAGAAATTAAAGCCTTTCCTGCCTTGTAAAAAACAAATGGCATTGCGATCTTTTCTTGGAATTTATAGCTGTTTCGTGTAGTTCAGAAGTTCTCTTCGTGAAATTTCCGTGATTTCTAGCGTTTTTTGTAGGTTTATTTTGCGCATATATACTGTACATTTTCATGCGGGACCGTGTTGCCGTCCTCGAAAATATCGTCTAGCTGTCGATCTGATTACCTGCACGTAAACTCCTTGTTTACAGTAATAGCAACCACATATTTTATGACCAAATAAGCACAATCCATTGAGTGGACACTGGTCTTATTTATGTCGTTTTGAAGTTTTCATTTTCCAAGCAATACAAAATAAGGTGTTTTAATCCTCTATTATGCCATAGGCCGATGGTCTTCTTTCGCTTGAGCGAGTTCTTTTAACCACTGCCAGCCCGCCTAAATATCGGGGCAAGTGTTGAGCAGCCATTCTGTTGTCTCATCATCCAGAACCGTCAGGCCGTGGGGAGGTCGATGGATTGGACAGTGGAGGACGACATGGTCGACGGTTTGTTCTGCGCCACACTCACAGGCCGCAAAGGAAGCCATACCCCATTTGTACAGGCAGGAGCGGAAACGTCCGACACCGGTGCGGAGGCGGTTGAACGACCCGATGACCACTGGTTTCACACCAATCTCTCCCCCCCACATTTCGCAACAAAATTGCGTCCGTGGATGTGATCGACTTTAACTGCTTGCAATATGATTGGCAATTATTGACGTTGCTTGTAATATGATTGGCAATTATTGACGTTGCTTGTATTTTTGCAGCTGTTCAAAGGGCAATGTGACATTTCGTCTTTTATACATGGACTTTTCGAAGCTAACCGCGACAAGGATATCAAACTGAGGGAATTATTGTTGCTGCTTGAGCAGCAGTTCACCGTGAAAGAGCATGACAACCATGTCATAAAGCAGTTGAATAGTCAAGTTTCTAGTCTCAAGGTAGTTTCTTGTCTTGTTTAGCTTTACTGCTATCCAGTGGCGTAGCTAGAGGTTTGAGCCAGGGGGGGAATTGTAGCTGAAAGGGGCCCACTTGTCGCTTTAGGAGGTTCACTAGCCAACACTCAGAAAAAAACTTGAGAAATGATGAAGATTCCTGATGTGGATGGCTATGCTAAAACCTTAGATCATTTGAAAATACTCCGAAAAACGCAAAATACAACAACGTACCGAAAACCAAAAGAATACTAAACACGTAAATATAAGCTAAGCGGGGGGACAGTTTTTACATTTAGCTTGCCAGGGGGGCGATTCGCCCCTATGCCCCCAGTCAGTTACGCCACTGCTGCTACCTTCGATTATATGCTGCATCACCTCAAGGCATGAAGTTATTACATGTAATGCAAACGCTAAAGCATAACTGAGCTAACAGTGGTTAATCAGAGATATGACAGTTGAGCAAAAAGAAAAATCCAATAAAACATGCACAGAATCTATATATATATATGTGATTAAATAACGTGGAGTAAGAACACCTGGAAAGAACTAATGATTCTCCCCGATAAAATGGTGTTAAAACCTTAATGTTCTGAAACGCAGAAGATGAGATTGGGTTGTAATTAACCGCGGCTCTATACAAAGGTTGGTAATTACGGCTGTAGAAAAACATATCAAGTTTGTTCAAAATTTTCTACTTCACCTTCCAAAACACTGTTTACCTGCAATGCGAAGTCAACAGTAGGAGAAAAAAGTACGAATGTGACGTTTTTTAAACAACCTATGTGCCACATACTCACCAGGGTCTAAATCAGTGACGAACAACCTTCGTGTATTTTTGGTCCATGTTTATCGCCCGCCAAAGTGCTCGGGTCTTCGCTTTCACCAGATTACTTTTTGTCCCGCTTACAATTTTCAGGCAACTCTCAAGAACCATTGCATTTGATTTCGCGCACCTAAGCTTGTCCATCACTGAATTGCCTTATACAGTAGAAGTTGGTGTCGCGGCTGCAATCCTTCACGACAAATTTGAATGTGCAAATCTTCTTTCGGAACTTGTGTGCCAGTCGGGTTTGGAAACGCTGGTCTGAAATGTACAGCAGACTTAAAATCGGCCCGCTGTAGCTTTTCCTGAAAAGGAAACATCGGGCATCCAATGGGGTTTTCAGCACCGATTCATTATGATCAGAGCTTCGAAGATTACGGCACCGCTAAACACTTTTCAAGTTTTTGGTGCGAGAAACAAAGAATGGAGATGTAGGTGCATTTAACTATAAACTTAATATACCACCAACAAGCTTTCACCGTGTAAGTTGAGATAAAATTTTTGAAATTAATTTGAGTTAGATTTTAATGGAACACAAAACCTTAGAAAACCTTGGTCATAAAGCTTATGATTTTACATGCAATTGAATTTTCTTCTGTCTGTGGTCAGATTCAACGAATCATCGAAGCTAAACACCAGGAATATGGTATTTTTCTAACTTGAACGTTCCTATACTCCAACGAAGTTGATCGTTTTTACAGCTTTTTTTATTAAAATTCCTTGGAATATACTCCCGCAATGATATTTGCTAATAGGGTTTCATGGTTTCAAAATGTCGTTCTGACGACTCATGTTCTTAATCAGCGCTCTTCAACCGATGTGCACGGTGCACCCCAGGGTGCACAAAAATATGTGTGGGGTGCACTACTACGAAAGGGTTCACAAGGGTGCATCACAAATTTGTCACACTAAACAGATACTTTTGCAAAACTTTCTGTTAGCAAAAATGAACAACTAACCAACCAATGACTTTCAGGATTTAACCTAGACTTTGCACATTCTAAAGTGCGGTGCGCAAGCATCAGACTATGTTAAGCTAACTGCTGTAATTAGTTGATTATTTGTGATTCAAAAGCAACAGAAAATGAGCCACTATCAACTGAATCATTTACATGAGTCACTGAATTATGGAACTTGCTTATTTAGGCCAGGGTACCCACAGACATGGACGCAATTACTTGGGGACACGGAGGACGCGTCCACCCACTTTTTCAGACGGTGTGGATATAATATGCCATGTACTCCCACCTGTTATCTTGAAGCTTTTCGTTTGGAAAGGTTTGAAAAATGAAAGTGACGTTTGTCGCATTTTGTGTGAAGAGCTTTTCATGTTAGATGTTACACATAGCCAATTTGATGTTGAAACAGAGTTTGGTGTGGTATCACTGATCCTGACGTTTTTTCTAATTTTAGCTTTTAGCTAATTTTAAATTTAGTTAATTTTAGGAGATTATTCCTCGGTTTGAGTTGTTGGTTAATATCATGCAACAACAAAAAAAGCTATTGAATATTGTTTCCTCGATTTTGTCGCGTGTTTTATGTAATATTGTAGTGTAATATTCTCTTTGCAGGATGATTTTAATACCGCTTTTCACCTCGGTTTACCTTTTAAGTAAATAGGGTGCATGAGTTCGTCAAAACATCTTTAAGGGTGCACCGCAACAAAAAAGGTTGAAGAGCACTGTTCTAAACCATACCTGGGTTCGGCAAATTAGACTCAGCCGTTCGACGAAGGTCAACACGCCACGTGTGCGTCCGTTCACCACTGATTTAAGTTTTCTTCTATGTGTGAAACTCAAGTATATATTTTTTGGCTTTGAGCGTATATTGCTTCAAACGTGTGAAAAACGTTATGACTCTTATAAAGCTTTGTTGCTTGTGTCTTTGCTTTTCTTTTTTAGCTGGCCTGATACAGCTGACGTAAGGATTGCTGTGTCTTCTGATTGAACAACGCGTTATACTTTTCGCAAGTACTGTACAATCAAACAATGGTCTGTTGATTTCGTTCATTAGACGCAGTGATTTTGGTGCAACTGACGCATGCTCTATGTGTGAAATAATATAGTCTGCTTTCGTTTCGGGTCTATCAATATATGAAATGATAACTTAGTGCAGGGATTCTCAACCTGGGGTAAACGTACCCCCTGAGGTTAAATTTTACCTATCCTAGGGGTACCTTTAATGATGCTGAAGTTACAATACAGTTGTTTTTCTACAGCGATAGCGAGTAAACAAAAAACAGGGGGGAAATTTTATGTTAGGAAGCTGGCAAGGGGTACACGGGAGTAAAAATGTTGAGAACCCCTGACTTAGTGCATGGATGAACATTGCGGGTTCAGTACCTCTGACAAGGTTAAGGGCCTCTGTTCGAATCAGAAAACGTGTTGTGGTATCTAATAATTCTTGATGCAAAAAGAAATTACAACTACGTCCTGTTCCATTTCAGGCTAAGACTCTCTGTTTGAAAAGAAACCTGGAGCTGGCAAAAGAAAAAGAGAAGTTGCAAAGTAAAAAGCTGGCAAAATTCCAAACCGATCTTTTGAGGGCGATAAAAGCTGCAAACGATAAACAAGCGGGTGGGTAAAGCGATACTGCAACTGCAAAGAATAAAAAAAACAAAACAACATATTGCAAACGTAATAATAAGTTTGCCTGTTTGTTCGTGATTTTATATTTATCACGGAGATTTTGTTTTCAATATCTTTTTACCTTGATTGTTTTTCCAGCAGAAGTCGAAGCCGAACTTTCCCGCCTTCGTCATAAAAATCGAAAACTTGACAAGAGAGTGAAAGATCTCAGAAACGAGAAGGCAATCCTGACGCATCGACACAATCCTGAGACATCGAAAAGACGTCACACGTTTTTCGAAGTTTCTCCGCCAAGAACAGAAGCATCAGTCCGACCTGAAACACGCCGACCAGCCGTAAATTCCAACCAAGATAATCTACACCGCGAACAAGCCACGCCTGTGAAAACGAACATCTTGGACAGCACTTCGCGAAACTGCAACTCTTCCAAGAACTTGTACTGGGATTCCAGTTACAGATCGCAAGTATGTTACCGGGAGTGGCTTCACTCTCGGCTGACAGCAGCCCTCATTGATAATAACCTTCACCCTGACTTTGCACGTACTATCCGATGTCTCAGGCTAGAAAGACTGTTTGATCAGATGATAAAGAAAAGTCCGCCTGGAGATGCTTCGGTTGACAGAAGCGTTGTTGTTTCTATTCGCCGGTTAAACTCGCCGAAAAAATTTCCTGGCTTCTTCAACACAACGCCTTTTAATATTTTTGACTCGATTGGAAAAAACTTTTACTCAGAAGCAAAACCGTTTTTGCCCAAAATGTTGCAAAATATTTTCGAAGACTCGCTTGGAAATACTCCAATCGAAACAACAGCAGAAACACACCTGACCACGGAGCACATGGCAGGTCATGCGGAAGTGGTGGATTCCGTGTGCGCTTGTGCAAACGACAGTTACAGCTTGAACGAAACTTCGAGCTGCCGCAACCTTGCGAACGTCTTTGAAGACCGCAGTGATGACAGAAAAATCGATCAACTGTCAAGTGAAAGAACAGCGGCTGCCTGCTCAATCCATGCAGTAGAAGAGAACCCCAACGACGCTCGCTCATCATTTAAAGAAAGCAAAACCGATCAGAACGCCACAAGCCAGAATATAGCTGACAAAGTGAAAAAAGCTCTGAGGCGGAAAAGGAAAAGCGATTCAGCGCCATGTAAGCGGGATATCGCGATGTCGAGCAGCAAGATCTCACTTGGTAGTTTTGGTAAATGCGACGTTAAGACAAAAAAGAGAAAGCAAAGTCAGATTTTGAAGTGGTTTCAGGGTCTATTTAGACGACGAACCTATTCAAGGAATCGTTTATATTGGTAGAGTTTATGCGTAGCCAGCAGGTTCAGAAACCACTGTGAATTTCAAATGTCGCTGCATAACAAACATTTTGGGAATCTGCTGCCTGCTTACTCATTGCTGGCTAAACTACGAGTTTTTTAAATACAGTACAAAGTTTTACTCGCGAACATTTTTTCGAAAAACTTAAGATGGATAAGTGCAATGTCATAGTTCTGGTTGCAGCTCAAGAAAATTAGAAGGAAAACAATTGTGCTTTTTCAATAATACACTGTTATGTCTTCATCCTCCGTTCTCGAGGCCATTCACGAATAGTTCGTGACGAGCATCTTTCAAAAAGTGCTGATCAAATTTATTTGTTTCACTTTAAATCAGTTTCACGAAGCTTCAGAGAACAAACTTTGCTGACAAGTCATTGTATTTTTATTATCAAAACGGTTGCACATGCTCAAACCAAGCATTTGTAGAATTTTGCTTTTTACATGTGCACGTGCATGGAACAAAATTAGAGTTGTAAGGGAGAGTTTTTTAACTTTTCTTGAAAACCGGTATGTTTTGTGGAGTGACCAGCTTCATTTTATTTGGAAGTACTGGAATTAAAGAGCGAACCAGTTTTCGCAAAGCTCACTCAGCTGCATTGTTTGTTAATCAAGCAAGCCTTAACGCAGCTGATGACTGAAGCCAACCTTCGTGGAAGGAAAGCGCTTCTGTGCGCAGTTTCGTTCAAGTCAGACCGATCCCTCTGTCCGATTGGCAGCATGTCTAAACGAAAACCCGCCATTTCGATACATTTAACTAGCAAGCTACAGTATCGCAACTCATTCAAAGTGCGAAGCAATCACTTGAATTTCGCTTTTTGACAGTAAAACTGCTTGTGCACCACGCGCAACTAAGCTCGGACTGTTGGCGCCATCTTCAAGTACTTACGTTGATTTAGTGTGATAATAAGAATGTTAGTTCAGCGTGATAATAATGAGAAGACTGGTTAGAGAAAAGTAGCACAATATTCCTAAAAGCCAATAAGCAATTACTTCTTGAAATAAAAATAAATCTTGAACCACGTGATACAGGCAGCGACAAGCGATTTGGACGGAAAACTCTCAGGTCTCCAAATGATTGAATGCTATAATCGACTTCGAAAGCACAAGCAGCCTTATGATGATACGCTTCTAAGAAAAAAGCATCGTGTCATAGGTCAATTTGACGGCGCGTCACGAAATGGTTTCACCAATCATCGTCACTGATTCGAATGTTTCTGACAGTTTTGCTGTGTCGTCATCCACCCCACGTGATCAGGAAGCGGAAAAAATGAAAAAACTTAAATCGAAAGACTTCAGGCAGTCGTAAGTGCGTTTGAATAACCAGTCAGAGTAAACAGCCAATCGAGATTAGCGTTAGCCTATAATGTCCGTATATTCAAATTGCATACGCAGACAAACGTTGTCTTCAAGTGCTAAGCAAACCTCTAGTCTGTTGCTTATGTCCCTGTAGATAAGCATGAGCATGCTCTCTTCCGCCTTTAAATGTATATTTGCTGACGCAGGCCTGTAGCTGTAGTCCCTCAGTGATTTCGGCAAAGTTGTTCAAAGCCATTCACGTCATACAGTTCTTCATATCCTATTGAGTTTGTTTCCTACCCACCCAGTCATTCATTAAAGCGGCAGGTGCGCAATGCAAGTATCAGTTTCCGTATGTCTAAGTGACAAAGTGAGAACGGGAAAGCAGATGACAAGGACTGACTCCAATCGACCGGTGTGTAGATATAAAGCCTGTTACACGACATTGCGGATGTTCCGCTTTTGGTCGTAGTTAATCGCTATTTGTGGGAGGGGAACGAAGAGGTTAAAAGTAACATTGTGCCTGAGATGTTTTACGCCGCATTATTGTACTGCAGTGATTAAATTTACCGTTTATAAACGCTTTCTATGGACTGAAGAAATAAGTGCTTTCTTCAAATCTAAGTGAATTTGTACGTTGAAAATCGAATTGTCAAAAACTGCTAGATTTGTTAGTTCTGACCATGTTTCGTCCTATACACTTAAAGCATTTGAATATTCTGATGCAGTTAAAAGTGTAAGCTACATTTTTCGTTCTTCCCTGTGTTTAAACCTCTCTTTTGACAAATTCCCTCCGTGCTTACTTTAGATCCTTCCATCACTTGTAGATACAAGAAAAACCTATTTCGAGAAGCACATTAAAAACCCAGCAGCAATTTTAAACGATTGATAACGGTTTGGGTTCTGCCATGGGGTACATACCACACAGAAATTCGTTATCAATATGTAAATCATTCTGGAGGCTAGGACAGCTGATGAAAGTCATGTTCAGCCTGCAAATGTATTACCATCAGAAGTTCACTATGACTGGTGGACTATCTAATCATTTGTGACTATTTAATGAAATGTGTCAAGCGCCAACGGAGAATGGGCACCAAGAATGAACATACAGGGTGACAAAAAATTTACTAAATCTTGTCAACGTCCATAAAATTTCAAGAAATTTGTTTGCCTTACACTTCAGTCTTTGTACGATCATACCTCAAACTTTTAGTTATCTTGGTTGCTTTGCATAAAAGTCATGTTCTGTCTAAAATATGCTCAAAGTAGGTACCACGGCATTGGAAGCAAACTTCCATACATCGCGCGAAATTGTCAATCACTCGAATACATGCATCTTTTGGGATTACTCTGATTTTTGCTGTAATTGCTGCCTTCAGTTCACCAATTGAGGGTTGTTCGAGTACACATTATCTTTGAGGTACTTCCACAGAAAAAAACTTGGGGATTCAAGTCCGGTGAGTGTGGTGCCCGCTCACCGTCACACTTCCTGCTGATCAGCCTCTTTTGAAATTCTTCCCTAAGCCAGGCTAGGGAAGAATTTGATGTGTTGGGCGTGTCACCGTCTTGCGGGGCAATGGCACCGTGTTGTTGGAACCATTTTTCGTCTCGATTTATTCTACTGCGTCGTGACAGTGATGCCCAAAAGTCCTCAGTATTGCCATATAGCGATTCCTATTCACATGTTGAGATTTCTATTTCCGTCATCAAACCAATATGCGCCGACGAATCCGTTTTCAGAAATTACTGCACAAGCTGTGAATTTTGTTGAGTGTAACGGCATCAGCATCACATATTCCGGTGTAACTGTACCTCACTAAACTTGTTTTTGCTACTTACATGTCCTGACAGCAGAAAGTGCGCTTTGTTAGAGAACCAAACATGATCCAAGAAGTTTGGTTTCGATTGTGTCACTAAACCATTCACACATGTTCCGCGCAAAATGATTTTTCCTTGATTGACCATGACACGTTAGGGAAGATTATTTTCTAAATATTTTATGCACTAAGTTGACTAGTAAATTCTGAAAAAAAGAAAAGTCAAAATTAATCGTTTTTCTAAAATATTTGTGGCTTCTGACTTTTTTAATGTCCCGATATGTTCACTCTTGTTGCCCATTCTTCGTATTATAGCAACGTTAAAATAAGTTCCATGAGCATCAGATGAGAGAAGCAACCGACTTCATGTCTCGCATATACGTCGTGCATGTGGTATTTTTTCTGTGCATCTTGATTGCTTGTTTGCTTTTTCTGTGAAGTTTGTATTAAAAACAAGGATTTCATTGTCGTATGTATGACAAATTAAGCCAACAATTATCAAACAGCCCCTCTTATCGAAGAAATGCTGAAAACATTGCACAAACCAGCAGCGCACCAGTCGATTATTCAAAATGTCTTTTGACCATGAGGAAAATTTGTCTTTCATTTACTCACTAATGTCGAGCCTTTTGATCTTTCACAGAATTTTCATGGCAGTTTGGTTCACTCAAGATATTATTCTATATATAGAGGTTTCTACCGTCTTTTGCGTTGAATCGACTTTTGCTTGAATTCCTTTAAAGAGATTTTGAGGTGCGATTTGCTTTAAAGTGAAGTCACCGGTCAATGTAGATTCAGACTTCTTTGTTTCAAAACATAACTGTGGCTGGGGGGCGAAAACACAGCTGATGACTTCAATGGCTGCACAACAGATTTAATCAGAGCCGGTGAATATATTTCAATTTCATTCTTGATTTGATTAAGCAGGTTGTATGTGTCAGTCAAAAACAAAGGCAAGTTTAAAGCGTTTTGCAGTCTAATATAACCAGGTAATATTTTAAACTTCCGTTTTATAACCTGGTGTTTTTGAATAAGTGTAGTGCAAGGGATACATACCCCCATCCCCCGAGACATTAAAGCTAAGCTACATGTACCTAAATTAGGACGGTAACGTCATTACTACATTTTTCTTGCATTTTGTCAGTCTCTCTATCGCATTTGCAATACGTGTAGAAGACTCTGCGGCACGCCATGGTTACAAACGTGTGATCCTTCTCGATGTTAGCTTACAACAGTACTTTAAAACCGTAAGCGGAAGTTTTCGTTGGTGTATAAAACATGGTAAAGCGATACCTTTTAGAATATCTTTGCTGTAAAACTTATTTTACAAAGAGGCAGAGAATGTCGCGTTGACATGGAAAGAAATTAAAACATTTTAATACATCCTTGCTGTAAATTAGTTTTAAATAGAGTCAGGGGTTGCAGATAACAACCAAGACGTGGATTTGCATATAGTCAGGAGATGGAGTTTTTCATTATGTCGTTACTGCAAAGTGAAGTGATGATGAGCAGTAACAGGGGATGCTGTGTAGACTTGACTAGATGGAATGCTGAAGTCAGAAATACGAAATACATATGTTTAAGTGGATAACAAAGCCTTACCTACTGTCATTGGCAAAGCAGGCTGCCTTGCGAATTTTATACAAGTTTCTGGCAAACGGAAGACAGCCAAATCAAACATTCGGAAGCTTAGATGCAGGCATACTTAGTAAATCATCCGTTACAGGCCAGAAACGTTTGTTTTTCAAGCGTTTTGCATCGTGCTAACAAACTTAATCAAATTTTTGAATTCTGCTTTCCTTTCTAAAATTTTTCGGATTTTGTGAGCTTTGCAATTCCTTCACCACTTTTACTTAATAAATTTTCAAAACCTACTTCAACCACATCAGGGTCAAAAATTGCTTCTGTGGAAAAATATTTTTTTGACAATACTATTTGCCTTCACTATCATGAGATTTGATGCTACGCTGAAACGAAATTAACAGCGAAATAGAAAACTAAAGGATTGAGGTTAAAAAGATTTACATGGCAATTTTTTAAGATTGAAACACTGGGATCCTTTACATTAAAGCGAACATTTTGTTCCGCGAAAAAGAAATAAATGAATAAATCTTAGCAAGTTAACTACACTTCCGGAGGACTGTTCATCTTTAAATCCTTTCTCAACAAGCACAAGGCGACGCCTGCACTATGAAAAGCTTAAGACTTCAATTATCTCAACAGATTCGAAAAGATTCAGCAAAGCTTTAAATATTTTATGGTTATTGACTCGCATGACAAACGTAGGGCAGGTAATCACCTCATTTAAATATATTGATTTTCAACATGAATGAATGAAAGTGTGAGATAATTCTACCAATTGCCCATTTCGCTTTCCATTACGCTGCAATTAACATTTTGTGCATTTTTTCAGGTTTTCAGGAGTTGAGACCCTTTTCAGTTAAAATAATGCATAAGCAGCCAACAGAATAACAATAATTAAAAACTTGTCCTCAGCTGTTAGCTAACTCCAAGGCGAAGCTCACGTTTCAGCCAGCTGATAGCAAGCTTTCACCAGGGCAAATGGCACCAAACAGCGAAGCAATAGAAGTTGCCAAACACGCATCATCAAACCACTGCTGTGAAGTCAGCAAACAATCCTGTGACGTAAAGATTATTTCAGGAAAAGACGCTTTCAAAGAAGCGTTATTTATCGATTTGTCACCCAATGATATTACTTCAAAACAGACGAGTGTGTTTCCTCGGCCCGGATTTCACATATAGGCTTTCAAGGCTACAGCCTAGGGCGGCACGCCATCTTACATATCTTATCGAGCACAGTGACCGTTCAAGCACACACCTCAACAGTACAGTAAACTGAAAAGTACGCACGAGTGAAACCACTGACAGTGAGTCTGACCTTGCTACAATCTCCACTTGAAATAAAATCGATATATTGAAGTGAAAATTTTCAAAAAATTAACTATCGTGCCTTCCGCACTCACACGGCACAGACAAAAATTTTTCTCTGGAGTAAAGACGGGTGTGGAAAAATTTCTGTAGCAGCACTAGAAATCCAGCCCTGCTGTTTCCAAAAGTATGTAAAGCAGCGTTGAGCCAGAGCAGGGGCGCAACCAGATCTTCATTTCGGGAGCGGGCAATTTTTATGAAATTTCATTCGATGACGTCATCGTGCTTATTCAAACTAGGTACAACTTTTTGCAAACGGTCACAGATGAAGTTCTCTTCGCAAAATTTCCGAAAATAAGAAGTTTTAATCAAGATGCAGACCGAAATATCAGGACAGAGTAAAAATTAGTAGTCTAATATAAACACCTGGTTCCGTACTCAACCAGTGTAGTCATGGCTTTAGTGTGGCAGGTGTACAGGCTACCAGTAAACCTGCCTAACTTTTCGTCTGTCTTGCTTCAGCAAATTCATCGAATCCATTATCTAGATATTTGAAACTTCAGTTGCATATATTTGCTGTGAGATAATTTCTGCAGGGGATATTGCGAGTGGTGAAGTTGTCAGATACTGTACAAGAGACTGGTATGAATGTTAGGATATATTTAATCGCTGATGCCATTGTGTCAATCGTAGATACGAGACTTCGTCTGCCAACTGAAACACTCTTGAAAGGAATGCAGGCAGGAATGCAACTTGAACGTCATTACGAATGGTTGAGCCAGTCTCGCCACCAGANNTCGGGTGGGCCTCGCCACTTTTGCCAGGACTACCTAAACAACACCTAAGAACTTTGAGGCNCTTGTGAAATTCTAATTTCCCTTACAATGTCAGCTTGGCTGTGAAAACCCAGCAACGGTCAAGCACAGAACATAACATGCAATAATGCTTAAATAGTAGCCTAGAGTAACCCCAGGCAAATGTAAATCTAACACAGTTTGAACATAGTATGCTGCTTCTGTCACCAGGCACAATGGCTACAACCGTTGCTCCACTGGTGTCATAACAATATAGTATTTATCGTTGACGTTTCGAGAGTCTATGTAAACTCTCTTCCCCAGAAGACAAGCAAGAAACAAAATTAAAGTTGACACATACACACTGCATTTCTGAAATCAGAAATACACGAACAAAAGGATAAAAAATGCCTTAGAAATAAAAACATTTTAAACTATCTCCCAAGTTTTGACAATTCCAGGATATTTGTGGTTATATACCACACATTTGCGAAATTTTCGATTAGATGGCCTCTCTGAAAATAAATCTTGTAAGGAGATAATTAACCAGTACGATAAAGAAAAATTCAAATAAGACTTTTCTTAAAAATTATTAGAATATAAAGTTTCATCTTTATTCTTGAAAATTTCTGCAAATGTTAAAATTGTTATGCAGTGTTTTTGAAATTTTCAAGGGAGTCAAAGGCACCAAATGCCTCCCTGGTTTCCCGCGTGAGCCATAGTCTACATGACTCAGTAATAGATTGAGTATATTTTACATCGCGTTTCGGTTCAGTTCAATACAAGTTCTGACGTACGTAATCTCGTTAGTTGCTCCTCGTGGTTAGTCTCACTTGCTTTTTCCCCGCGTTGTTATCTTTACGCGCAGTAATTGTTTGGTGCCCTCACAGTAATCAGTTTTTGATGCGTGTTTGGCATTTTCCACTGCTTTGCTGTTTAGCAGTGTTGCCAGGTTGGCACTTTCATCCAAGTTCCAGGAAGTTGGCCTTTTTTTAAGTGGTTCAGCA
>JGI24159J19872_10005938_pt1 | contig 15821 bp, 5 predicted proteins | sample Ectturendosymbi4_FD_19872 | JGI IMG/M metagenome (IMG submission 19872) | reverse complement strand
TGGCTTGTTTTCCTGTACTTTTCCAAAAAAAGAGTGTTTTTATAGTTTAAAGTGCCAAATATCATCAAAACAACACACTGTCTTGAGGCAATGTCGACTAAAGATCACTTAATAAAATTAACAATGTGGTGACAGGGGCCCAAAAACTTCGAAATGACCGGCCAGAGGGGGCGGCCGTCCCCCCTGCTCCCCCGTCAGTTTCGCCACTGGACACCGCTAAGGCGTGGAGGACTAATCACTCTCCCAGTGCTCAATCAGGAACACCCACTTACCCAGCACGTAACTTCAGAGATTATCCCTTTCAAACCCGTAGCCACGGGGGGCATTGGGCGACAGTGCCTCTCCAATTTTTGTGCCTCCCAAATTTTGTTGTGTCCAGAAAAATTTGTTTTAAACATATAATAAAAACAAAAATCTTACCCCCCCAATGTATTTCCGCCACAAACCTTAAAACCTGGTTAAGGGCCTGATCTCTTTTGGTAACATTAGGCTACCGCTAGCTATAATATCATTTTTGGTAACAATGTTTTGGTTTGTGCAGTTCTTTAGAAATAAACATGTCATTCAGTTCCATTGTATTATACATCAAGAAGCTCTTTGTGCCAAAGAAAGCAGCAAAAATTTGGCGATGTCCTCAGAGACGTCACCAAAATGGTATATCACATTACGGCTCGTGTTTCGAATTGTCTACAGTTTCAAGCACTTCTTGAGGCGGTTCAGGCACAGTATTATAAATGCTTACTTATGTACAATAATGTCATAATGTCCGGTGGTTGAGCGGAGGACAAGCCATGGATAGATTTGTTGACTGCTTAGATGAAATTAGGCTGTTTGTGAATGAAAAAAGGCAGGAATGTCCAGCTCACTGATATGGCCTGGCTTGGCAACCTCACGTTTTTAGAGATTTTACACTGCACTTCAGTGCACTAAACCAGCCATGTCCAACCCAATTGGCTTACTGAACCAAAAATTATGTTACTATCTTAGCCAGGGCCGCATATTCAATGGCTTACTTTGATCTTAGCAAACTAAATTTAGCTTATACTAATGTAATGAAAGCCTTCAAATCCTAAATGCAATGGTGCAGACGTGATAAAGTGGCACTGAGGACCACCTCCTACAAAAATGTCAAATTTAAGATTATCAAAAAGGACAGGTTGTCAGTATCTAGAACACTTTTACTACAGTGAAAACCTTAACTGGGCCGCGGGTTGGACATAGCTGCACTAAACAAACAACTACTGTACAAGGTGTATGGAAGACAGCAGAAAGAGTATTCTGTAATATCAAAACATTTGAGAGAAAACTGCAGGTTTTTGAAAGAGACATTGAAAGTGGATATCTGAAAAATTTTCCAAAATTAAAAAGGCACTTTATCGCAAATTGCTAAGATGCAGAATTAAAATAGGAAAGTTATACGTGCGTTGTGACATGTCGAGAAATATTTGGATATTATGATACACCGTACATTGGTGAGTACCAGTTTGTGTCATTTGAACAAATTTATTGTGATGAATAAAAACTGTAAAACCAAAGATTATATGCTTCACTGGTGTGTATATTTTATAGTGTGAACCATTGAGAAATAGTTTATATTTGGGCAATTAATGAGGGCTGTTAACCAGACTTAGCTTCTGCGAGAACGGTCCCTGATTCAGTAATGAGAACCCATGCATAAATGATTCTACTGGGTCAAAAGCACATTGTTATGTCACCCTTAGGGGTCGCATCTTGTGTGTTACACAGACAATCTTACAAGCCATCAATAGTCTAGGAGGAATTTTCTAGCTTTGTAGCAGCTGCAAAGGTGAATTACAGTAAAAGATTTTTACAATTTCATAAAATGGAGGCAACCCTGCGTTTTCTTACTTTTGAAGATCGAGCCAGATTTGAAGATCTATCCTGCTTACACTGTTTGGATTTAGAAAATCTAGAAATATTACCATTGGAATCTCAAGAAAAGCCTATCTTGAAAAACAAATTCTACGACCTGCGTGAAACACTTTCGGAGATAGAAGCCAGGGCCGGCCCTAGCAAGTGCAAGACCTTGGCGCGGGGCCCCTCTGAGCAGTGCTTTTATGACGTCATCGTGTTCAGTCAACCGTGTTACGATCGTGGTAGAGCGCAGATATACAGTAAAGCACCAACATGAGAACTGAGCACCTTTGCTAACGTTCGAGACGAAATTCGCTAGTTCTGACGAAAGCGTTCTTTGTTAACAATGAAATTTATGGGATGTTTCTACTGACTTCTCAAGTACAAGATGTATCTGTGAAAAATGAACAATCTATCCAAACACCGTGGCGCGGGGCCCCAGAGGCGCGGGGCCCAATGCAGCTGCATCGGTTGCATGGGCTTAAGCCGGCTCTGATACAAGCGATGACAAAGGACAGCACACTTAGTTCTGAAAATGAAATTATTAAAATTTGGAATTCTCTGCCAATAATTTTAAGTCAGTGAAAGCATTTTCCTTACTTTGTTTGGATCATCTTATGCTTGTGAGCAGCCGTTTTCAGCTATGAATTATATCATATCTGACACCACTTCGTCGTTTGAGCGAGTTGTTACTGCCCACTGCTAGGCTGCACAAGATCCTGGGGCAGGTGTTGAGCAGCCATTCCGTTGTCTCATCGTCTACCGTAGAACCGTGAGGCCGTGCAGTTCATGGGGAGGTCGATGGATTGGACATTAGAGGACAACATGGTCGACGGCTTGTTCTTCGTTGAAAGTGGGCAGCTGAACTATTTTCTGACACCAGAAACAGAGTAACAGATGACCTGAGTGCTGCATGTGTTGCTCTCAAACTTACAAAATATGAGCCAAGGTTAGACAAATTGTCAGCAAGCATGCAACAGCAAAAACCACATTGTTCAAAAGCATGCCAAATGAAAACTTTTACCTTTCAATAAAAAATTGTCTGTATATTTGGAAGCTTTGTTGTTATGTATTTCTTTGAGAACAAAATATGTTAATGAATAGCCTGTTGTTTTTTCTAACCCATAACTACAGTTGGCCCATTCAGGTCAAATTGCCATGTTGGCACTTTGGAATAGCCTACACAAGTGAGTTTAGGGTTGCCGTTTAGGCACTCGGTCTATAAAAGGTTCGCCATCACTGATCTATGCGATTACAGACATCCACTGTTGCTTTTCAAGTAACATAATCAGTTGCTGCGCTACGTGTTTGCCCAAATCGAAATGTTTTCGATACAATGTGAATGTCACAATTTAACGGCCTCGCTGGTGCAGGGCTACTCTCCTGCTGGCAACGAAGCTGTTATATACCTCAGCACCTTGCAAAACACTCTTCGAAACTGACCAAGTTGAAAATGATATTTCTTTACGGCTTAGCATACACGCGCATAGAAAGCAAAGCTTCTTTGTATACCAAGGGCTGCACTGCTTGTAAGCAAACCTACTAAATGGCGGCGTTCATTTTTGTACCGAAACATTTCCTCATGTTCAGGCTATGTTTATTGTACTGTATCAAACCAACACAGCATCAAGCCTTTACCAATGAATCCAATACGCAGAACCACTTTACTTTCAAATGTTGAAGTTGTCACGCGTTTAACGTTGTGCACCAACTATCAAGTTTTTGCGCACTTTGCTTTGCAATCTTCGCCGATGAAGTTGTACTTTTGATATTTGTCTTGCAAACATTTTCCTGAAATCACTCACAAATATTTTGTTTGCTCCCTCATTCTTCACTTGAAACATTTCGAAGCATCTGCGTTACTTGGCTTGATTTTTCCTCAGTTGTTCAATAAAGTCTGTGTGATTCTTCGTGTTTTTTGCATATTTTCATGCAAACGTTTTTCAGATATTGCGAAAAAGTACGCATGGACATTAAATGTACTGATAGGGAAACTTAATTTCATAATGGAATAAAAAAAATTTACGTTAGATTTTATGTGAATAAGATTTCAGTACTGTGGATGCGTTTTAGATACTGTGGATGCGGTTTCAGTACTGTGGATGGTACGTGAAATCGATATCCTATAAAAATAATTAGCTTGGTTGATTCGCTTACTTGTCACCCTTGTGGGGACCCGTAACTTGTATAGGCCTACAGTTATGTGCAAGTTTAAATCATCGCAAAAAGATAAAAGCAGACCCGTCGGCAGATTCCTCGAAAGTTTTTACAGTAAATCGAGAGGTTTCAATTGTTGATATTAGGAGGTTTTTTTTTAGAACTGATGCCGGCTGCTTAATGCGCATTGCACACCTTTGAAACTAAGCCATTCAACAGTTAGGCTGCACTTTCAAAAGCTTGAATGGTAAGGAAACGGTGGTTGGTCAATTCGCTCCCGAATACCTGAATAACCATTCTTTGCACGCAGGCTAACTACGTTCTACACAAAACTACCATAGGGGGATAAACTGAACGATGCAGAAACAAGGATCTTAGCTTGAAATACAAGTAGTCAGTGATTTGTTCAGGGGTTTCACATGAAACATAGATCAACATAACATTTCTTTGAAAATCTAAAATGATGCATAAAAATTTCATGGCAGGCCTTGATTGCCCGATTTGTCCCACCCTCTGGAGTCTGGTTTCGGGCCGAATTAAATTTACATCCGCATTAAACTCTGCGAAAAAGAGTTTTGATATTTTATTGCTTGATCATTTTCTTGAGTAGCCTACTGTACACTACTGGCGTACCTAGGATTTCCCACGCCCGGGGGCAAACCCAGTTTTGACGCCGCCACTCAGCACGTTCATGGCAGCATAGATGCGAAGAATAAGTTGGGAATAAAGGGGCGTAGAAAGCTGACTCAGGCCCTGCATATATTTGTTTCTAGACTCGTCTGAAAACTTCCTGTGATTGTGACGTCACGGAACTGACGTCAGGACCTTTGAATCCTGGAAATCATTAATTACCGTAGAGTTAAGAATCTAATCGTTTCGCATGAAGCTATTCCCTCTGAAATTTTGGTCACGATTGAACATTCAAACTGTTATATTACGACACTAAATTGCGGTGATACATTCTCGAATTGTAGCAACTAGTGAAATAAAATGCAAAAACTAACCAATAAAGTTCCCTGATCATCTGTATAAATATGCATGAATTTTAATGACACATGTCTGGGCACAAAAATCTTCTGATGACACATGATAAAATTTGCCGGAGTTGCACCTTGTTTTTTAAACCACGGGTTTGTCAGAGCCTTTTTAAGATACCGAATCCAGCTCTCCCTCTTGTTCCACTCCCAGGTCTGTTCACAAGCACCGCAGATGCGAGCTGTAGGGACTAGGGCAGGTCTGCCCAACCTTTTTAGTGTTGCTGGCCACTTTCACATGAGGAAACTTACTGCGGGCCACAAACGTTTTTTGTGACGTAACAATAAGCTATTGTGACATAACAAATCCCTTGATTTTGATACGTTTTATGCGATAACACGAGGTGATNATGAGTCCTATAGTTGCACGCAGTGTTGCTAGCTTGTACGGATGTAAACCAAATCTAAAAAGTTGTCGTATTTTCGAAGCGTTTTTAAAACAAGTTTTTGGGTCGTAGGCCCATAACAGAAGCAACAGGTTAATTTTGGTGTGTTTTGATGGCAAATATACTTGAGCTTATAAAAAAATACTAAAAATTTAAAAAGTCTGTTTACGAACTTATTACATCGCGGGCCACTTAAAACAACCTCGGGGGCTGCATGGCATGCGGCCCACGGGTTGGGCAGCCTTGGACTAGGGGTTTCTGGAGCATGCACTCTCAAAGTTTTGAGTAATAAAACATCATAAAGGGCTGACTGAGGGAGACTCACGAGTCACAAACACATAAAAGAGAACAGACAGAAGAATGCATATGAAAAACTGAAGGCAAATGATTTTATGCAAAACTGCTAGACAAATATAAAATTGCAAAATCCCGAAGCATTTTCTTGGACATAACACCCTTAAAAGTTGACAGAAAATGACAGAAATACTGCGATATGCTTTACCTATAATTATCTAACTTCAAAGGAAAAAGTCTTTGCCTTTACTGTAATTAATTTGTCGACTGTTCCTTCAGAAAACTGCTATAAATGAAATGTGTTACATCCACTAATCTAAGAAATTTCTAAGGTCAGTGACACTCCGTGCGAAGTTCCAAGTTAGCAATTGTGTGACCTGATATTCGACAATCATGTCCATGAAAATGCTTTGTGTTTAGGCCAAAGTGATATAAAGAACATGTAGCAGTAACTGAAAAGTTTACAATAACTAATATACTCAACGTGTTACACAGCTGCAATTAGAATTTTGCAAAACTACTCAGCATTTATTTAAATATTCCACAAACAAAAATCATCGTAACTTCCTTCAGAACCTCACCAAATCCATTTCAACATGAAGTTTGTCAAACCATAAAAGCTCAAAAAATTTTCTAAACATCAGATCTGTAGTCGTAACAACCAGGGACATGCAGATAGATCTGGTGATTCCCGGGGCAACTGCTTGATTGCATGCCCCCCAACAAATTCTAGTATTGAGGAATGTGAAAAATACAGGCATTTGAAATATGTAAAAACTAGTTTTACAAATAAGCAAGTTTGAAAAATTGAATGAAAGCGAATTCAGAGTATTTTTTGCTTTTAATGTGTTAGGTTTGTAATAATTTGTTTTATTCTGTGGGCTTGAGACATCTGTTTACAAGGAAATTTCTTCCACTCATGGGTAAGCTTTGCCTTGAGTAATTAGATATTGCATTTATTCATGCAAGTACATATCAGATAGATCCACCAAAAGAAGATAGCACTTACGGCATGTTAGGAGATAGAGTTGTCTATTGTTTATCTTAGAAATAGTATCTGAAAAATGCAGTACAACCATGCAATTTGATGCATTGCCGCCCTTTATATTTTTCTGAACTATAAACAAATCGCTAAGGATATTTTGTTCAGTAAAACCATATGAAGGTAACGGTGGCAGTGCTCCATCTCTCTCTCAGGTCACCTAACATACATGGCATGCTCCCTCAGGAAAGTTCCCATCAGATCCATGCAGCACGTTTTAGTAGCCAATAAGAAGCGTCTAGTTCAGGGGTGCAAAAATGCGGTCGCGCACTCGCTACCAAAAACGTGGAGTGCGCGAACGTTTTTTTACCTTTTATATTTCATGCATATGAATGCTATATGGCAAAGTTTGTATGTGTGCGCTACTAAAAATTGCGCGTGCTGCTAACATCCACAGAAAATTTTGCATCTATGGTCTAATTACAAGATTTTGATAAATGCACTTTTTGTAATTTCACTCTTTGGATGACGCACTGCCTTGGATGTCCCGGGGCGTCACCTCGTTCATCCCCCTCTGCACAACCCTGGTAACAACATTGCGTAAGTTTTATCGCTGCTCCAAAAGCATGCGCAATATAGCACTCTGCATGCACGGCGAACGCTGGATTCCCGTCCCATTGAGACGCAACTATAAAATGATAGGGAAGTCGGAAAGTTCGCAGCCCTGGAAGTCGGAAAGTTCGCAGCCCTGGCTATCTGAAAGCATTGTGACGCAGCCGTGAGTCAAACCACAAGCGAGCGCTTATTGCTGGAGACAGAAACTCCACCTTGAAACGTCACTTAGGTTCATAATTGCTGGCTTTGCGAACCTTTTGATCTTGATGAGATTTCGCAATGATATTCAACATTGTATATATTGTGGTTATTAGCATCCGCTGACATTTGACAATTCGTAAGTAGTACGTAACATACCGACCTCAATTCGGCGCCCCCAAAGTGCTGCACCCGGGGGCAGATGTCCCCCCTTGCTCCCCTCATTACGCCACTGCTGTACACACTGCGCGAAACTTGCATTGATAAAAGCGACTCTAGCCTACAACAATCGACTCACAAAGCAAAATGCACTCCATGTGCGTTTCTGCAGTCTTTGTCATTTATATATGCATTTACTGTAAAATAACTTTTCTTATATCATAACTGTTTAATGACTATTTTTTTCAGATCACATTTTTGCTTTAACAACTTTTTTCAAAAAACGTTTCAAGGTTACGCTTTTCAAAATAGATCATACGTCAGTAAAACAACACCAAAATTTCTCAGTGCAGAAAAGGAACGGTAGCGAATAGCCGTAGCGATAGCTCGCTACTATTTTTGTTCAGTAACGGGTGCGGTAGCGCCGCTATTAAATTTAACAAATAGGGGTAGCGGGAGCCACGCTATTAAAACAATAGCGGTTGGCCACCACTGCCTATATCATAACTGTTCAATGACAATTTGTTTCAGATCACGTTTTTTATTAAACAATTGTTTCAGAAAAACATTTCAAGGTTTGGTTTTTCAAAATAGACCCTACATCAGTAAAACAACACCAAAATTTTTTTTAAAGTCCAGCAAAAGGAGCGATAGCAATAGCTCACTACTATTTTCATTCAGTAACGGGTGTGGTAGGGCTGCTATTAAATTTAACAAATAGCGGTAGCGACGCTATTGGTAAAGCAGCGGTTGCCCATCTCTGACTACAGATCACAGTAAACCTACTTTAGCCAATGTCATATAACACTTGTCATTGCTCTAGCTAACCCTAGTCCAGGTACTTAGCAAATAACTGCCATAATGAATACTGAAAGAGCCATATCTTGCTACACCAGCAACAGATTCGTGCTGACAAACTTGGCATGTTCCATCAGTAGGGCATGGGAATGCACTACGGTACTGAAATTACACTATAGTCAGACTTGGAGTCATGGCACAGAAGGCTGAAAATGTGCTTCCAAGGTACTAAGTGAATGATTGTGCAATGTGCAACTCTTTCAAAGAGTCTGAATCCTCAAAGTATCGAGAAAAGCGTTTCGGATATCCTTATCCGGTTCCCGTTTGAAAGCAGTTCCTGGATATCCGTATCCTGTTGCAAACTTACTATCCTGCCAGATATCCAACCGGCAAACCGGATAGTGATCATCTCTTGTGTACACCAATGGTGTACGGATATGAAAATTTTGGAATTGGATCCGAAATTTTTTCATAAACTCCATATCCAATCCGTATCCGAAAATGTAAAATTATGTACTCCGATATCCAATCCAAATCCGAAACCACTCACTCAGTTGCACATTAGCCAAATTATTTGGTAGTGTCTATTTTTCCTCATGAGGCAAAAGTTGCGGCTATTTTGTCTTTAGTCAGACAGGATTGGTTGAAGTGGTCACGTGAAAACTATGATACTCACAAGAAGACAAGGGTTAGGATTAGAGCTAAGATTTGGATTTAGGTTAGTCTTCAGTTCACGCAAACTAACAAGGAGCCACTGACGTAGCTTGCCAGCAATGAAACCATGACAACACTCGTCCATTGGACTAAGCCGTTACAGATGTCGTTATCAAGTGAGAATGTTACGCGTTAGGAACTTGTCAAGACCATTTCAAACAATTGTGTTTGTCTAAAGGTACAAGAGCTCCAGCAGTGCTGTTGCCTCATGAGGCAAAATAGATAATGCCAAAATACTTTGTCTTGAATGCCATGGCTACGACTGCCTACCACAATCAGTTTATGAGAGATCTTGACAAGAAGTGTGCAATTCTTTTTCTATATGGTTGCGCAAGTTATAGTCGTCCACAATTCTCATATGCTCTCTACTGGAGATGTTTAAATCAAATGTTAGCCTACAACCAGCTAGCCTAGATTTGTGTACCTGCTGGACTCCATGCAACGCCAACAGCTATTGTACGTTAATGTAACCATGACAGAACCATCACGATAATTTTACACCCAATGAAATCATTTCTTAAAGCAGTGCAATGAATGTTCACCTCAATCCCTTTTTCATTTGAAACTCTTACTCTCCAAACTGAACTTCCAGCACTGCTAGGCTTAGATAATGAACAACCTTGCCACTTTTCGTTAAATCCAATACTTCACAAGATTTCATGCTCAGTGCAGGTATATTGCAACCTACAACAACATGGTCAAAATGTCAATACGTTTTCACCATGTTTATTAGTGTTACTTAATTGTGAGGTAAGCCACTTTGAGTTAGACTAGTGAGCTAAGCCGTTGAGACAGAAACTGGTGTAGTTCGTTCAAAGCTGAAAAACTTTTTGCAATGCCTTAATAAACACCAACATTTTACAATGATCTACTAATAGCCTAAATATATTTCAAAAATTAAACATGTCTCATCTGAATAACGCCGGGCTGCATCACAACAAAACTATAGAATAATTTATGCTCATCTTCACACAGTTCCAAACTACATGCTGCTTGAGATGTCCTCAGTCTGAAAGTAAGGATCCTGAGCGGCAGGGAACATTGCAGTCTNTCGAGAGAAGTTAGACAAGTAGATTTTTAGTAATATTATTTAGAAATATCGCAATTTTTCCTNATACAACTATTATTTCATAATCAAGATTTNTCCATGGCTGCATTTTATTTCATTTGGATAATCTGGATCCAGCTGAAAGGAAAACGATATCCAATCCAAATATGCGGCAGGATTGGANTCCAAANTCCGGATCCTTTACACCGCTGGTGTACACCAGAGGTGGCCGGAGTCACTTTTTCAGACTGCGACTCCGCTCCTGTTCCAAAATTTTTGAATCCATGTCCAGATCCGGTAATTTTTCAAATTTGAGAATCCGACTCCTGTTCCGACTCCGGCTACAGTCATCGATCCAAGCGTAATTCACTTGTCTTTTTACTTAAGAAATGACCACACAGACTCCTACCACTGCCGAAATGGAAAAGTGACTCCGGATCCGGGTCCGGTTTTTCAAAAATTTTTGACTCCGGATCAGGGCCCGAAAAAAAAACGCATAATCCTGCCGGAGTCGACTCCAGCACTCCACAATCGGTACCACCTCTGGTGTACCAGAGATGATCAGATAGTGGATTTTTACTATCCGATCTTATCCTGTTTTTGAAAAATGATATCCGTATCCGCTCCGAGTCCTGTTTTGGTTGAAATCATACTATCCGTATCCGAAAACTATCTGAAGGTGTATTGAGATGCATAACATACATTTTTTGTGCTGTGACTTATTTGCCTCAACTGCTAGAGTTATTTTGCCTCTAGCTGAACACGATTGGTTGAAGTAGTCACATGACAAGTTCGGAACGCATGTCCTGCTCAGTTGACCATGACATCTGTAACAGCTCAGTCCCATGCATGGATGATGGTTGTCATGGTTTCAGGGCTCGCAAGCAGTTAGCAGCTTCTTGTTTGCATTAAGTGAACGGCAGGCTAAACCCAAACTCTAAACACTGAACCACTAAGTCTTGACAATAAGCCCTGATCCTAAACCCTAACTATAAACTCNTGAACCCCAACCAATTGCCTCTGCGTATTGTACTTGTCACATGACNACTTCAANCAATTGTGTTCAAATGAAGGCAAAATANTCCCAGNACACGTTGTGCCTCATGAAGCAGAATAGACACTACCTGAATGCGTTATGCCACTTTGGGCCCTGTTATGCTTATAAACAGAAAGTTTGACATATCTTGCAAGCTTGACATATCGCGTAACCTAAGTAGTTTTACGAGTCAATGGCATTAAAAAGCAAGCTGAAGTTTTGCCACACAGTCCCATCGCCACGGGGGGTGGGCTTGGTGGGCTTTGCCCCTCCAAAACAAAGCTCCAAGCCCCCCCAAATTGAAATACGAAGCACTAAAAAACAGTGATAGTTGTTAAGAATTTCAAGCCCCACTACACTAATGTAAAGCCTCCCTACAGAAGACTTTCTGCTGACGGTTCTGTTGCCACACCAAGCTTTTCATTAGCCATTTCTTTTTTTGGTAACAATGGTTAGATTTTAACACCATCCATGAGTACACATTCATAATTTCATTTATTAATCCTACCCCTGTTGCACTTTAACCAAACCTAACTACACAGCAATGCTAGTCTGTAAACCAAAGCTGCATTCAAAACAATACACTGGCTTACATTATGTCATTTATATTGAAATGACTGGCCAAAAATTCAGTCTAACAAGTCAATATCACCAAACAACAATTTTGCATATCATGTTTAAGAAAGAAAAATGCTATCTGGCCTGGTATCATCCAACAACCAGTCATTGCAGGCTCAGGTAGAAGAGGTGTGAACACTGCAATGTCTGGTGTAGACTACAGACGACATTAAAAGAGTTAGAGTGCTCTAGCTAGTCTAGAGTACAGATCACAGTAGGACTACACTAGCTATAGCCTTAGTCCAGGTCAGGGCTGCCAGGTTGGCATTTTTAAGGCTAAATTCCAGAAATTTGGCTTTTTTAAAAGTGGTTTGGCATGAAAAAATGGTGTTTGGCATGTACGTCATAGCTTGGCATTTCTGGGCCTTTTTTAATGGTGTGGGCATGAAAAAAACATTGTTTGGCCCTCTTTCGAAATCTCTGGCTCAGTTACTGCTGTCGGCTTGGAATAAAGAGTTTTTTTTGAGGACAAATGTCTTCTCTTTTCTACCACGGTCCCATTCTCGAAGATGCAAGCGGCTTTGCCGCATAAGTGACGTCACAGGCAAGAGACATAATGCGTTTTTGCGAGACTTCGAAAACTACGGCACATTGTACAGTGTCTAAGCAGTAGACTGTGCTGTTTTCGGAAAATAAGCATAAAAGTCTATGCAAATCAGCTTAGCTGTTGTGCTGTACGGCATTTAGGGTTCTTTTAAGAAAGCATCTACTGTATATTTAGTAGTGTGTGTTGTTATTTGCAGATTGGTATTCTTCATGCTTGTGTATGTAAGTATATCAGTGCAGCCATTAGGCCTAGCAATCTTTTAATATATGCACATAACCATGCTGCCAGATTTCGCAGATTTTCATATAATTTTAAGCCATGATAAAGCCAATTTAGCAGATTTCCTCGGTTAAAAACAGTAAAGTCAGTGTGAATGTAGCAGATTTTGACATAAGTGTGTTAAAAAACAGACAGATTTGGTAGATTTTCTTTTTGTAGTAAATATTTTGTGGAATTATGACATGCCTAAAGCTTGGTTTCAAGAATCAAGTGATTGGAAACTATGGCATGGTGCATGTGTATTTTCATGAACTGTGATTTATTGTTTCCGGCATTCGTAAGTAGCCTATTTTGTATTAAGCATTTTCAAGCGAAGGGACAAAACCTTGCACAGTGGAAACCACCTAACAAAACGTCGTTTTATAAAGCAAACCGCTTATTGAGCAGCTTCGGCTGAAAAAAACGATCCTATCTTTTTCCTCACAAATTCTTCGCTTATTAGAGCAGGTACACCGCTTATTGGAGACGTTTGACGTGCGGCAGTGATCATGCTGTAGACTAAGCAACCAAAAATGAACTAAAACAATCAAAAATCGACTAGTTCTTTTGTGCTGAAGAGGGGCAAGAGTGAACAGTGTCCACCAAAACAGCTACTGTGCAACACATTATGACAAAAATAGCCTACTGCAAAAATACAGTAAATTTTCTATTTACAACAATGTGTACAGTGCTCACAACGAGAATAAAGTACAGTATCCTGTTATTGATGTGTGTTTGTGAACCCCTAGTGCAGGTGTTTTCAACCATTTTCTCGCTAAGTACCTCCGAGTCATAAAACAATCAACCCGAACCCCCAGAATGCTGTCTGTGGACTAGCCTTACACGCACACTTGCATAGGTTAACTGGCAAAGCCGTGGATTTCACATAGTTGCATCACAACAACGCAGGATCAGGCAAAATGTACGCAGAGTTTTCAATCGGCACGTATTTTTCTCTAGTATAGGATATTAAAAAATAGTAATGCATGAAAACTCAACTGTCATCCAAGTACCTCTGGAAATCTTCTCGTGAACCCCAGCCCTAGTGTGAATGATACTCTATTTTTATTGCAAAACGTTCTCATCGGATAAAAGAGCAACCGTTTATTAGAGCAGGTTTTTCTATTCCCGGGGGTGCTCTATTTAAACGGTTTCCACTGTATATCAAAGGGTAAAAAATGCGTAAGAGTGTTTCTAGTTGAATTCTGTTTGTTTTTTCTAAAGTACAATAGTTTTTTGTTGCTTTATATGCTATAATTAGTGCCTTGTTCAAGAGCACCACTGTGTTTTTTTTCCAATTTCGTCATCAGGAAACGTCAAAACCAACAGCATTTGGCCTGTTTCAACTTGTTTGGCATTTTTTGAATCGATTTGGCATTTTTTTACAAGTGGTTTGGCATTTTTTGTTCACTTGGACCTTGCAACCCTGGTCCAGGTACGCAGCAAACAACGTCCTTAAAATGTATAGCCTACTGAAAGAGCCCTATCTTGCCACACCAGGAACACATTTATGCTGACAAACTTGGCGTGTCCAATTAGCAGATTAACAGGGGGAATGGGATTAATACACTAGGGTGCAGAGATTAGATTACACCATGGACAAACTGGGAGTCATGGCACAGAAGGCTGAAATGGTGCTTCTGAAGATAATAAATGAATGATTGTGCAAAGTGCAGCTTTTTCCAAAACTGTGAATCCTCGAAACATCGATAAAAGCGTTTCGGATAACCGGATCCTACCGGTTCCCGTTTGAAAGCAGTTTTTGGATATCCGTATCCGGTTTCAAACTCACTATCCTGCGGATATCCACCAACTGTCAAACCGGATAGTGATCATCTCTGTGGTGCAGTGTTGCCTGCCTTGCGGTTTTCCCGCGAATTTGGGTTTGTTTTTCTGTGGAGTTGCGTTTTTTTTAAGACTTGCCGGTTGCTTGTTTTTGGGCTTGTTTTAATTGAAATTTGGTTGATTTTTGGGCTTGTTTTTTTCAGATTTCTGCTTTGCAGATTGCTTTTTTTTCAAATTTTATGGCACTTTTGCTGTTTCAATTTGCTTCTAAAGGCAACTTGGGCGTGTTTTTGTGAAAATGTGCTCAAATTGGGCTTGTTTTTCGGATTTGCCACCCTAAATTTTTATTTGATTTTCTTGCTGATTTTTTGTTTTATTGAATTTTCCTGCCAACGCATTTTGGGCTTGTATTTCGGTTAAATTACGTATTTTTGGTTTGTTTTTCAAATTTACTTGCTTGTTTTTGCAAAATAATCTGGCATCACTGCTGTGGTGTACAGGGCACACCACTACCTCTGATGTCATGGTCATGTGATAATGGCGATCGTGAACCTGTCTTTGCTCTTTTGCTGCTGCGTTCTCTCACGTTACAGCATCACTGTACGGCATACGCAAGTTAAAAATCCTGTTTCGTGGGTTGACTTAATCGACATTTTCCACCAGGAATGGTGATGATGATTGTGATCTTATAATCCAAGTTGTAGCAAGGTGCTGGTTTGTGGATGTGGCACACAAGACAAGTTACAGAAGCATTTCACAAATATGGTGAAGTGGTGATTAGTCCGATGGCAGCTTGGTAATCAGCTTCATTGTTGCAATGTAATTGTAATTGCTGTTGTCCGTTTGTTAAACACGACCAGCAAAAGTCGTGTTTACAACAACGCAACTTACGCAAGCTAAATAATATACACTGACGGATTGTGATTGGATCAGAACTACTGTGGCATTATTGCACAATCATGGGATGCGTAATTCACACATCTGCAAGTTAGCTTGTGTCATTGCAACTTGTTGGAATTTACTTCTGGCGGACAGGCGGTAATCAGTTATAGTCTAGTGCTCCTTTTGTTTAGCAGGCTAGGTCAGTGGTTCTCAAAGAAACAACGCAATAGACATCAACATAACACAGATGATGGCGGGCAAGCAACGGGTGAAGAGATGAGGCATGTACAGATGAGCAGGTGAGGCAAGCATATAGGTGAAGAAAGTAAGCAGCAATAATGGTTACGAGGCAGAGGGCAAGGCATTTTAGTACAACATTTCATAGCAAGAACAAGTAGCATGGGCGGAAAACAAAGTTTATAAATACACATCATG
>JGI24159J19872_10005935_pt1 | contig 15825 bp, 10 predicted proteins | sample Ectturendosymbi4_FD_19872 | JGI IMG/M metagenome (IMG submission 19872) | reverse complement strand
TATCTTTATAATGGGTGTGCGTGGATCAAGAAAGGGTTATGGCAACCCGAAGAGGATTTCTTTTTTGTCGGGTTTTTCTTTTCCACTTCGTCTGGAACCTTGCGGTCCATGACAATTAAACGTCATGGCGATTTGTGCCCGACAAGAGTAACTAACCTCTTTGCAATTGGCCATTACTCCCGCAACCTATACATCGGACTGCGACAGCACGTCTAGCGGTCGACACAACCTTCACCACGGAAACATCAATCTCACGTACTTAATGGGGCACCTGACTAGATAACCTGTTTTTTCGGTGCCCCGGCGTTTTTTCTGTTTTAGCGAGTATGTCTAGCGCAATTAATTCAGTACCACCAAATAAATCTTACCTTTTTGGATTATTTTCAGTTGATATGTGGTTTTAAGGAGCCATCCACATTTCATCACTTCAAGTTTTTTTCTGAGTGTTGACTAATGACTAGTAGGTCCCCTACAGAGGCCAGTGTGCCTCTTTCGGCTAAGCTTCTACGGCTCAAAACCTCTAGTTCAGGGGTTCCCAATCTGTGGTAGGCTACATTTACCTATCTGAAGGGGTACATTTAAAGTTAATAGTAGAATGGAAAAATTTATTTGTATATTATTTATTTACAAATATTTGTACATATATCAGTGAATATTATTTTCACAATCGTTGTATGCTTATTGTTAAATATATCTCTGTTTAGCCACGATAAAATATTTTCTCATAAGAAATTTATGGGTACATGCTTATCTGTCGAAAGGTTGAAGGGGTATATGGTCAGAGAAATGTTGGGAACCCCTGCTCTAGTTACGCCACTGGTTTGTTGACTGCACGAACATCTCAGTAAACAATCAATGTGTATTTTGCTTTTTTCCGGTGCTTGATCCTCACAGATTAGTAATTTTGTTTATTGCATTGATTAATATGGTATGTTGTCTGAAAATATACTTACATCAAACCATGCAAATGGGTTTTGTTTTCGTTCTGAAGATGTTTCAAGTCAAATGTAATCGCGATTGTAATCGTGACAACTTTCAATGTAATCGTAATCGATTACATTGTGATTTTGTTTATTCGTTTTATTCGTAATCGTAATCGAGCAGGTGGCACGTAATCGTAATCGATTACATTTGTGATGTAATCGCCAATGTCTGATCTTGATAAAAATGAAATGCGAAGATGCTGTTTCGACTGAGAAGGATGCTGCTTCAATGCGATTTTGACGCTGTTAACACTTTTGACGATATTCATTCATGAATAGAAGCAAATCATTCAAACATTAGAAGTTGAGAGCAGGAAACGTCGCACGGATAACAGCTGCGTGGCGATCAGCTTTTTTGCGCAAGGGTCAAATGTCATTCAGAAGGAAACCGCTCACTAACAATACAGAATGTCGTAAAATATACAGTGCGTCAGATTTGCTCGAGGCATGTAAACAAGCCTGTCACTCAGAAGATCAATTAGAAAATGATAAAGAAAACGTCCACCCGAGGGCAAAGATCACATTGCGATGGAAAAAAGCACAGTGGTGGACAGCTGGCATCTTGCTGAAGACCACCAAATGCATAAGGAGAACAGAAGCATTACTGCGAGAAAGACATATGCAGCATGAGTGTACAATTACATGGAATGCAGCTTCAACTCCAGTCGGTGGTCAAACCACAGAATATGTTGCGACGTCGTCAAGTCCGGCTCGAGGAACGATGTCAACATTAACTGCTGCGCAAACTAGCAAGGCTACAAGACAAATTACAGAAAAAAACTTGGCAGCGAAATCATGTGAACTTCCATTGAAATCGTAAAAAAGGTGGCAATGCGGAGAGTTTTTGGTCTAGTTCATAATCCGTTTGTTTCCAGCAACAAAGCTTGGAGCCGCAACTAAGGTTTTAAACACTTGCACTTGTAATATTGCTTGGTAAAAAGACGAGCAACGTTAAACGCTATCGCACATTCTAAGCAAGATGTTCAACCGTTGGACAGCCAACAATGTAAAACTTCGCACAGCGAACAATGGTCAAGCAGTTTCATCCCACGAGCAAGTTCACCAATAATTTAGATTGATGACAAAATTTCGTTGACCGTAACGTTTACTTCGCACTGCTCTTCAATATAAGCCATAAATTTCTCACACTGAGCGACTTTGTGAAAATGTAACACCCATGAACCGCATGAGCACTGGGGTAGCGACGCAGCAAATTCGCAATCAGCACACTTTGACTGAAGCGAGCACATGGAAAGGGAGGCGTTGGTCTGAACACTTTTCAAGCGGTTCATTGGAAGAGACTCAATCACTCTGCAAAAGAGCGAGTCAGCATCTTCTTCCTCTACCATCATCAGATGATGCTGTGAAATGAGCAAAGAACATGGGCGCTCGGATCTGCTCTGTGGAAGTAAGGAGTGTTAGTTGTCAACACGGGCTTGTTCAACGACAGCGTAGCTTTGCAAAACATGAGAAAGAAAACATGTCCAGGCAGAGCGTTTTAACGAACTTGCTGCACTGGTGAGGAGCGACCACGAGGTCAATGCTGAAGGTACCTCTGCGAAAAAGTTGAGAGGCGAGAACGATCTGGAGTTGTACACCAGCGTCACCTCTGGTAGGTCGGCTGGGTGGTTTCAAATGCCTTTTGGGCGCATGGAGGTGTGAGCCCAAAACACTATAAAAGTTCACTCGTATCCGTGATTTAGAACACCTTCAGCCATTGCGAAAACAAAAGTCTAGAAACTATATTCCGAAAANCAAGAAAATTATAGCTTAAGTTCCTAAAATGGTTGGAAATCGTACAACTGAAAACAACTCATGTTTGTAAATTGCTGAAACGTNCTTCACTGGTTTGGAGAAAGCTGTCGCGATAGTTTGCTTGGGTCTTTTTGCCAGAGCTTCTTAGACATATTTACAGAGCTTCTCAGACATATTTATTGGAACCAGGGTGCTAAATTTAACTTACAGGTACGACCTAAGCGTAATCGGGTTGATCAGACACCGATTTGGAAATTAAAATTTAATCTTGTGATCTAATGCAATAGAAAAATTCGAAATGCGTAATAACATGGGCAAAGATGAGTGTCTGTCCCGCTGTTTATTTTGATTCAGTTGTGTTGACCGCTGCAGACAGTCTAATCCCACTCAATCGAAATTTTAAGCTGTTTCTACCAAAACTTGGAACTTTTTTTCGCAAGCTCAATACCAATCACACGCCAAACCGCGCTGCCTTGGGCAACTTGCAGGAGATATTCAAAAGTCTTTTGACTGAAAACCCACACCTACTAGTAATGCAAGGCTGTCTGGATAGACCACCTGAACCGATAACTTAAACCAGGAATTGATAAAGCAGTGAAGCAAAAGTTCAACCTTCAGCACGCTGCGATAGGCGAACATTCACTGATATATCACTTCCATTGCAAATAAATTACTCACGGCTCCAGCCAATCTTATATTTTTGATGGAGGGCATCACCAAATGATGGGGTTTCCTTTTTCGTGTAAGTTTCTGAACGCTTGGATTGCACTGCAGCTTGCAATTGCGGTCATTTTCCTGTGAGGTTCCGCCGTATATCTCTTTGTTTATGTCAGGGTTTTCTCTGTAACATGCGGATCTAGAAATTCGCTCGTTTACCATCATCAGCAGGGTTTTATCGTGGTTGGTGGGTGGTTTGTTTTGGCGCCGATGTAGAGTGGATTGTTGCATTGTTTTCTGAATGGTAGTACTTCTGCTATGTACGGAAAAGGTCACGCCAAGGAAGTCCGCCTTCACAATGTTTGCGTACATCATGACATTCAATCCTTTGTTTACGAACAACAACTGAATAATGTTAATAATATTTTTCTCATTCTTTCTATTTATGGCCCGTCTGCATTTTTCATTGCAGTTAAGTAAACGTTTCAGAATAGCCAAACTTTTTCTATTCCAAACAGCTTGGTGAGGTTGTTTAAGATAAAAGAATAACCAGTTCGCAGAACGTCAAACCCCTCAAAACTAGCCATCTTTACATCAAATCCGTCTTGCTGGCTTGTTTTGATCGCCAAACGGTATTGTACGCCAAACAGTAAAGATTTTTTCGCAAGCCAGAGATGCTTTAAGGTGCTGGCGAATTTCCGGTAATTGCTTTGCAAACTTATTGGCGCTTCCTAAAACTTTTTTGTGATTAGTGGGTAGAAATCGGCTATGTCGAATTTCCCAAACTTGCGGGTTCTTGTTTTGTTCAAGGAGATGAGCCCATCAATGTAGGTTTGGATGCTGCACCGCTGGTTGAATTATTGGTACTTCTGAAGGCGCGGTTGATTTATTGGAGATAGTGTTTGCTGACCTTGGCGATTTCATTTATGGATGAAGCAACATTTGGAGTTGCTGTGGTAATCACTAGGGCAATCAAAAGTCAATTAAGTCAAAATTTTTTTGCCTTGTCTAAAGTTTATGAAACGCCCACAAACCAAATTTCGCGCTCATACCATGAGCGAATCGCAAGTTATTAGGTCAAAAAAAGTCAAAATTTATCATTAGGTCAAAATTTTATTGCAGCATAGTTTTTTCTCTTTATCGATATTTTATTGAAACTACAACAACAGATAGTGATATGCTTTTGCAAGTTTAGTTGCAATTCTGTAACAATAATGGGCTTGTTGCAATTTCTGACGTAATAACGTTGTTTTGCCCATTACTGGACGATTGAATGTCATGTAGGATAGGCGTGGTAGGCGAGAAATGTAGTCTTACAGTACTTGTTTTGGTAAATGCTCAATCCATTATGCATATAGTGTTTCAGTTTTATGATGTTCTCAGGTTTGACTCTACTGTACAGTATAACTACATAGTTATTAATGTACTTATCAATATATCATTCCATAAGTTAAACAACCAATTTTTTGAAATTTCGAAGCAGAGCGCATAAACATGCTTCTGGGTTAACCTCAACACCTAAGGTTGAAATATTTTGCAGTTGCAAACGCAGAAAATTTATAGGTCAAAATAAAGTCAAAATTTGTAAATTGTAAAGTCAAAATTTTAAGTCTTTAGGTCAAAAAATTGGCTACCCTAGTAATCACGTTTGGGATCTTTCAGTGCTGATGCTGAAAGTGCACGTGTAGCCTTAAAGCAGTGGTTCTTAATCTATACAAGCATGCCGAACCCTTACGTAGTTTTCCAAGCTTTTGTCGAACCCTATTTTTCCCAATACAACAGAAAGTAAAAATGGGTTATTGAAATCAGATGACCTTCGTCGAACCCCTGAAACGGCTCCGTCGAACCCAGTTTAAGAACCACCGCCTTAAAGCGTTTAATGAACGCAGTAGGTATAGCAATGTTTTTGCTTTGCAGGTTAGTACGTGACGAGCGCCGCTATGCGCGAAACCCAGGTCGTATCTGTGAATTTAAGCTCTGTACAAGATGATTACATAAAAATGTAAAATGTGGCCATTGTGCGCAGATACGCCCCAAGTCACGAAAAAAAAGCACTAAACAAAACGTTCAGCCGTGTCAAACATGCGCCATATAGATTTGGGAGCCTGGAATTTACAAATAAATGAATGACCATAAAACTACACTTTTTAGGAATATAGGGTAAGAAAATTTCATTACGTGGTACTGTGGGTAACAAACCATTTCCCTAGTAGAATCATTAAATCCGAAATGATTAACTCTAAAATTTTTGCAGCTAATTTTGTCTGCATGTTCGGCCCAACTGAACCACTAAACAGTAGCACCATTTACAAATCACACCACCGATACCTGAACTGCAGGGTTCATTGTTAAACGAAAAGCGGCAATCCATTCGTTTGCTTCTCTCGGATTTGCGGCTTTCAGCATAACCCTTCCTTGAGATAAGATCAGCTCAAAAGATGAAGAGCCAACCAGTTCGTTGCATGAAAAATTTTGCAAAAACCAACACGCGTCAGCTTTGTCGTCAGTGCTGCAAATAAGGTAGTTTTACTGCAACGCACATAACTGCACTGCGCCAATTTACCGGGCAACGAAAAAACTTCCACATACTAAGTTGCAGAATCGCATTAGTTTTTTATCAACAGTGAAGTCGGCGGCATTAAACTACCGACAGACAACAGACGAACAGTGGAACATAACGACTGATGTCAATAGGAACTTATTCACCAACGATGGCAACTGCACCACCCTGGAAGTAAAAGAAACCGCACAGCGTGAGCAACTAACTCCGCGGCAACTAAACCTCTGCATCTGTTGTAAGCTTAACACGGACGTTGACACAAGAAACAGGCAGATTGAAAGCTGATGGTATAGTTTGATTGGTGGAAGTTATTTCTCTTAAGAGGATAAATGCAGCATTCGTTGGAGACAATAATCTCACTCTTTACGAAAAACATAGCCTCGGGAACTAATCATCTATTGAGCTGGAAGAATAAAAACAACCAGACAAGTTGCGACGACTTCATGATAATTTTAAAATCAAGTTTGCATCAAATGCTTGCGAATAATTCGCCTTTTTCGCAAATAGAACGCAAAACCATTTGTTTACGAACTGAACACGATTTCGTTGTACGATGAGCGTTCGAAATTTGCCAAATAAAGATAAGGCCATTCAAACATCCGCGCTCTAACCATGAAAAGAGAACTTTTTCTGCAACGATGTGCTTCTAACAAAATGCCAATATACTAGGTAGCCAAGTGACCGATTTTTTTACGAAATAAGTTCCTCAAGCAGCAATTATAATAGAGGCAGAACGTACTTGTTTTTGTAGCGATACAGAGTGTCACCCTCCACAACAAAATACGCATTGATCCACCTGTTTCTGCTTAAAAACGATTTCCTTGCGTTGTATAACAAAAATCCTCGTTTCTCCACCACACTCTCTGCAACAGAAGGTACAAGAATAATCTTCATGCAAGTAACACATGACAAGAAACGTTCCAGATGCAAACCACTGCCTCTACGGTAAGAGCGTATGAGGTGACAGTTATCTAGACCAGTGCTCTTCAACATTTTTCGTTAAGGTGCACCCTTAAAGATGTTTTGACGAACTCATGCACCCTATTTACTGATACCTCCCCGGTGTCTCCCACGTAATTGCGCCCGTGTCTATAAGTACCCTGGCCTAAATAAGCAAGTACCCGAATTCAGTAAGTCAGCTACATAATTCAATTGATAATGGCTCATAGTCTGTTGCTTATGAATCACAAATAATCTAGATACAACAATTAGCTTGATGTGGTGTGATGCTTATGCACCACACTTTAGAATCTGCAAAGTCTCGGTAAAATCCTGAAAGTCATTGGTTGGTTAATGGTTCATTTTTGCTAACAGAAAGCTTTTGCAAAAATTGTTTTTGTAAAAGCACACTGTTTAGTGTGACAAGTTTGTGAAGCACCTTTTTGAACCCTTTCTTAGTGGTGCACCCCACGCATATTTTGGTGCACCGTACACACCGGTTGAAGAGCGCTGATCTAGACACTGTACATCCATTGACTAATTAAGGGTCATCACCGATACAAGCTCCTTTTGCTATTTAGACGGCGCTTTGGCTGTGCATCAGTACAGGTGGACAGGTTTGTCAGACCTTCGTAACTGCTCAGATATTTTGGGGTGTTCGTGAAGCGAGGTTCTACTGTATTTTGAGAGACCGTTTCGGTCTCTACCCAAAAACACTGCAGGTGAGCACTGGGCAGTTCCAGTCGAGCGATGAAACCAGGCTTGTTCATGAGAATGGGATTTCAAATTCGTCCAATCGTATGCAATTTTAACGTCATACAGCAGGATATTCCTGAAGTTGATTGTATCATTATTGTACACTCACGTCACAGTAAATATTAGACGTGGAGGCTCAGTGCTATGGCGCAGTGACTAGTGATGAAAGGCCCCCGAAAACCTGGTTGTTGGGACTTTTTTAGGTGATAACCAAAAAAGCGTCACCCAGATTTTCCGTGACTCCTTAATTGGGTGTGGTTGCCCTGCTTTAGCCAGGCTCTGTGAGGTATTTGATTGTATCGACGTCGGCAAAATTGGTCAAGTTCAGAGCTATTCACTCTCTACCTTTTAAAGAGAGTGTCTTTAAAAAGTATTCTGAAAGAAAAAATAAGTATTTGAGTCGTCCTGTCACAAATTTTTTCAACAGGTTATCCCCTCGCTGGTCTACAAAAAAATATAAACCTTTTTGCAAAAACTTTTTCAAGAGATTTTGACTAATTTTGGAGCGTTACTTCCAATACGGGCTCTCTTTTGCTTTATCACGTCGCGTTTTTGCTCTGCAGCATGCTCGTGGTTTCACGGATTATACAGTTTTTGCCATTCGGCTGCAGCAAGCAACGCACTCATTTTTTCCTGACTTATCTAAGCTTTGCGTGTAGGCTAACATAAGGTTTACTGAATTAAACGCAAGGTGGTCCAAAACGAATCAGTCCATTTTATTATCGCTATTATTTTCTGTCAAATTATCCCGGGCTTCTGTCTTCCACATAAATCATAGTTAAGCTCCAAAGTTTTTTTTCCCATTTTCAATTGATCAAGATTGTAGAGGCCCATTTCGCGACGAAATCAGTTGTCCAAACTCAACGAGAATTTCGGAGGGATTTTCCAGCAGGGCTGTGGAGCCCGAACTCAAATTTCAGGCTCCGGCTCCAGGGATCTTATTTTTTTTGGCTCTGGCTCCAGAACGATTTGGTTCATTGAAAACAAAAAACATTCCATTATTTGTACAACTTGTCTACCCCACAAACTGAGTCCGGGGAATTGGAACCCACTTTTCGGGCTCCGGCTCCACAGCCCTGCTTTCCAGATAGAAACGCTCCAACCAAAGATACTTACAATAAAGCGCCTCCTGGACAAATGGAANTGTGCAGAATAACAGTAAAGTTCGCAGTGGCCGGCCGCNGGCCAGTCAAGACAAAATATCACATCATGACTGTGAGACAATGTCTGGAGGAGTCTCCAAGAAAATCCACAAGACGTTTGTTCCAGGAAACAGATTTTTCAAAGAGATCAGTTAAATGCGCATAATGCACCAGGATTTTCACCTGTTTCCGTATAAGATACAGATTTTACAACTTCAGACCGATGCAGAAGGCTGAAAGACGTGCCTCTTGAGCAAACCTTCAGTCAGAGAACCGAAAACCATCCTGATTTCTTGTACAGTACATCATTTTTTCAGTGACGACGCAACTTTCCACCTTAGTGGTCACGTGAACCAACACAATATACGCTTTTGGGCTCGGTCTCAACCTAAGAGCATCAGTATTGCCCATTTGCAGTAGTGTGGAGAAAGTGACTGTTTGGTGCGTGCTGGTACGTCATGGCATTATCGGGCCATAGTGGCTTTAGAATGCTGATGGATGTCGGGTTAGTGTGAACACAGAGCGATACATTGAATTAATAAGAAAATTCATCTCGGCATTGAGGCGGAAGTGAGTGGATATGGGTGCTGTGATTTATCAGCAACTGGAGCAAATGCTTCACTCGAATACCTTCAAAGTTACTTCCCTGGAGTCAGGCTCATCACCTGTCGTACGAACCACCCTTGGCCTGCACATTCTCCAGACCTATCCTTTTTGGATTATTTTATGTGGGAATACCTGAAGGACAGGATATATGTTAACAATCCCCAAACTATGATGGAGATCATGAGAATACCCCACGAGATGTTGGACACGGTCATATGTGCGAGTAGCCATAGTGATTCAGCACCAAGGAGCTTGGATCGAGCACATTACAAACTCAATTGCGCTGTACTCGCAAAACGGTGGCTTACGAAGAAAAAAAAACGTGCACCCCACAAACTTCAGATGTCTGTAAAACAGGCCTACGAAAATAAATTGTTAGGTATTCCTCTCAGTACAAAATTCTACCTTATAAAAAACGGATATACCTTTTTGGGCCAACCTGCACAACACTGCATTAAATAGTCATTTCTTACCACTGAGAGCGGTAAAACTACACTGAAGTTGTGTTTCAACCTATATTGAAGTATAGCTGAGATAACTTCTGTCCAATTTGGGTGTTCCGTTCGTTAATTCAAATGCAGTGCAAGACGTAAAACAACATGCCCAACTGACGAAACACTACCTGCAATATTTAAGCCTTGTCTCCGCTTTATAACTACATAGTTAATCAAGCGGATGAAGCGCCAGTCACTGCAGTACCATTGTTAATAAACTGCGTAAGGTTTATGGGAGAATTTCACCCGAGATGATGACACAGACGCAGATTTCAACCCATGAAGCTCTTCATCGCGCAAGCCTTCACTTATAGTGTAATTCAACGGTAGTTGAATAATTTGGCAGCAGACATACATTTTTTTCATATTTGTTTGCGTCAAGACAACAACAAAGAAAGTGGCTCTCTAATGTTGACACCAGTGTCATTTTTATTTCAGCTGATAAAAAAACTACCAAATTGATGTCATTTATTGAGGTGAAACAATTGACAAGAACACCACTGAATGACCTCCGAACACCAAAGCAAAATCCACAGGTACAAACAGCACCAGTTGCCAATTTTGTAATGTCCAACATGATTTTATTTAAATCGGTCTCTATTGCGTTGTTACGTGTTCTTTCTGATACAAATTTCCAAGATCTAAGTCTCGCTCCATCGAGAAACTTTTGGCTATTGAACTACCACAAGATAAATCATGTTAGTGGACGAAGATCCTCGAATAACCAAAAACGCCTTTGTGTCAAAATACAAAAAACGGATTTATTCCTGTAAGACGTTCAATGCCTCTTACATTAGATTAGGAAATATCATGGACGTTAACATGGTTGGAATATATGTTCACATCTATTTTTACCACAATGGAGTTAATCAATACCTTTGCTTCTTTTGCTACTGAGACAGGAGAGCTGAAGATCAGATTTCGACAAATAAATTCAACCAACAAGACACGTTTGACAGGCGCACTTGAAAAAAACATTCAATGGATCTGATCAGTTGGTGCCAATAATGACGCTTAACAGCTCTCCAATTATGGATCCAGTTTTCTTTGAAAGCGAACTGAGCTCTTCAGTCATGCAAGGTAGTCAGTTTAGACATGGGGGAACCGATCGACAGGTGGAACACATTATCCCTTCTGGCAGGTCCTGCAGCTGAGCCTAGTCACAACGTACTGGACACACCTTTCCTTGGGACAATCTCGTCCTAGTGGGTGCGAAGTGTGGTCTTTCCCGGGCTCGCTTTGGAACCTTTCTCAGAGATCATCCTCTCTCGTTGAGGATCTGCCACACTGCTGTTGGTGCCAATAGCGCCCTCTTGCTTCCACTCTTCATGGATCATTGGCCTGGTCAAGGGATGAAAAGGAAGATCGAAATTTTGATGGACCTTCAGTGCACCAGCTGGTTAGAGAAATGAATCCTGCCGAACCAAGAGTGGGAAATGCTTTCGCAGCAATTGCCAAGAGTTACCTTGTTTTAGCAGATAATGAACATGAGACTGTGAAAGAATTGTTATCCGGCTTTCCAGTGATGAAATGTGGGAACGAGCATGAAGTGCGCGCTCAGAAAAGTTAATAATGAAATACATTCTCGCAGAATTTTGGCAACAGTCGAGAATATCAAGGTGAGAAACTTCGTAACTATTGAAATCATGGAGGTATGCCATCGAGATCTGTGGGGCTGCGTGATGGTGGATTTCTACATGATCTAAAGAGCCAAGTGTTTCAGAAGCACTCTTTTAAAAAATTGAGATTTAACGATTTGACTCTGTTGCTTAAAAACCAACAGCGTGCAACTTTGAAAAAGTAGACTGTTTCAAAGACATTTTCATCGTAGTTAAACTTTTGCACTTACCTGAACTTGAGCGAAAATTCGCGAACTGTAAACAGTGCCTTTGTCACAAATTAGCAAATACAATAAGTGATTTCACTTTTGGCTAAAGTTTTCATTCCATAAGTTTTCGAAAAATTAGACGTGATACGTGAAACTGATCCTTGATTTGGAATCAGGGCCCAAAAATTAGTCAAGATCACATGTAGGAACAAATTAAGAAATCATGCAACTACTTTTTTCAAGTTACGACACCTGTGCTTGTCCGCATCACAGTGAAGCACCCGTTAGCTAAACTTATTTGATAAAATATGTGAGAGTACTTTATTAGTGATAGGTATCAGAGAGACACAGAAAGGACTCCGGATAACATATTGCTAAGACTTTCTTGCACTTCTCGCCATGAGATTGTCTGCACATTGAACCAATCGCGATAACACTTAGTTGCTTTCCACTGCGATCGAACGTATAAACCGTCCCAACTGCGAGGAAGAAGACACCAGAGACATCGCGCAATTCATCGACACATGTTTTGTACAGACGGAAGCTTGTTTTCAATTTGTCAAGCGTCAAATAATGTATTGGTACAAAAAACTTTGCCACCGCAGCTACCGATGGAAGCTCTTGTCTGACTTTTCAGTCGTTCAGTCGGAAATAGTTACCTGCATCATTTTGATGAGACAGTTGAACATTCGGTAGGTAAAAAGAAATTTCTTTCTGGTTGTTGCTGCCCAGTTCCGAACCAGCACAAAGTTGCAGCGCTTTGCAATGCTTTTCTGATTCTTCATACAACTCACTCTGAAAAAAATCGCTTTCGGCTGGTTTTTCAAAAATAGTGAATAAAAATCGGGTGCTGATCACGCAGGATGTTAGAACGAAAAAAGTACTGCATGGCTCACAAAAAATTTATCGTATATATTTCAGCTACAAAATTGCGTAGCAACGTCTTTGTGAAACTTTGAGCATGGCGTATGCCTAATACCTAGCATGTGCGAACGATTCCGCGGCGCATAAGCTATTGAAGATGTTATTACATAAAAGACCTACAGCGACATGCATACATAAAATACTTTCCTCTTTGATGCATCACTCGATAGTACTGACGAAGGTAGTGCTTTTACTTTTTTGCATTGCGTAAAATCCAACTCCACAGCCCACTGGTCGTTAAACTGTGGGCCGTTACGCACTTTTTAGTGAGCAGCGCCAGATTTGCAGTTGCAGGCCGCTTGGTATATGCTAGAGCGACCCTCCTACCACGGTTGAGTGGATAAAACGTGGGCTACTGCACCAACTACGGAACATCTTATCACTGTTATGTGGATGACGCTCATTTCGCAATGTACTGATGATGATAACAGGAGTTATCGAAACGTTTGCAATATGTCATTTGTATCGTTTTCTTTGGCCGTGATTTTCATTATAATGACGCTCATTGTTTGGAACAGGATCGCATTTTTTAGTGGCGTAATCCAGAGCCTCGTCAAGAGAGCGTGAATAGCAAAACAGTGTACTTTCGAGAGGCTGCAACAAACGATAAATTGAAACTTCGGCAACGTTTCTGTTAGGGACAAGAAACAAGTTTTTTTTTGTTTTAGCCTTTTTACATCCATTTAAACCTTCGGTTTCTTCTAAGAAAATGTTTAAACAAAAATGAAGCTGTTGATTCTTAATATTCAAATTGTTTCAGTGGAGGATGTTTGCATGCTATATGCGTGTATATTATTTGCAATAAACTTTTTTGTTTACTGTGTAATTATCCATAACGTTTGGGGATTACACTAATGATAAATTACATTTTCTGCTTACGTTACTGCGAAGAGAAATATTTAATTTCTGATATCATCTCACCAGGGCTGTGGAGCCGGAGCCGCCGCTGGAGTTAAAAACTTTTAGATGGTAGAGCCGAAGCCGGAGCCTAAAATTTGAGCTCCGTTTCCACACCTATTTTGTGGGGCAAACTAGTTGTACAAATAATACAATGTTTATTAGCTTTTGATTGAACGTATCATTTTGGAGCCGGAGCCACAAAACTTTTAGGTGTTGGAGCTGAGCCTGAAATTCGAGTCCTGCCTCCACAGCCCTGAATCGTACCAACCTGCGCGATTCAGCTTCTGCAATATTTCTAGAACATTCTGCTTTCACACATAATGGTGTTTCAGGTATCTCTCCACCTGACTGTAATTTTACCTTCCACGTTGGAAGAAATCCTAAGAGCACACATCACAGTGATCAAAAGTCTTATCAAAAGAAAGCTGCAGCCCTAAACTACGGACAATTGCAAAGTTTTGCAAATAAGCTTCAGTGCGGTTTTGCCCACTTTTCTTAAACCTTGCGTGTATGAAACAGAGTGGCAATGTACCTTTTTAACCAGAAATTATACGTCACGCAAGAGGCTGACTGGAATCCAGTTAAGTAATGTGGTTATTACGATAGTATAGCCCGAATGTCCTGGCCTAAACAAACTTTCACAGCAAAAACATCGCAAAAATTTAAACAAGTTCTTCTAAAAGTACATAACGCCGCAAAATCCCTTGCAAAATCTGAGTTCAATTGCCTTGGTTCCAACAGAAGTGCAAGGAACATTTGATGGCTTTTGGGACTAAAGATGTCGTGACAACCGTGAAATCGATTTTCCTTTTATAATACATCAATGCGTGCTGATTCTGGTGCTACTGACTTGATAGAGAGCGGGTTTAAATTAAAGAAACGGGCAGTAAGTAATCACCACTGATAACAGAAAGGAATGAGCAGGGCTATTGAAACTTAAAAAGCAGGTAGAACTTCTCGCCAAAACGCGATTGTTTAATAATTTTTTGTTCCGGTTCACAGAATGAAATTAAAAAATGACAAAAATAATGGTTGATCGAGTGCTCCCTATATTTCGTGAACGAGCATGTGTTGACAAAAGCAAGCATACGTTTGAGCCTTACCGGAATTTCCTGCATATGTTTTTCACAGTAGAAACGGTAGCCTTCATAAAACGCTGCTGCTATGACTTCTGAGATGCTCTGATCCGATGTGACACAGCGAAACAAACTTTTAGATTTCTTGGAAGAAAAGCAAACACCCTGTAACATAGCATTTCTCACAATCTTGATCCTTGACCGAAAATATACAAATGCTTCGCAGAAACGGAGGGCCTTGACAAGCTATGTGCCAGGGCGTGAGCAAAATTATCTGCGTGATTTTCTAACGTCAACAATATTATCACAATTCAAGAACATTACAATATCGACAAAGCTATAAACAGCAGTAAGTTGGTTCTAGTACTGCATATCATGTTGCGAGTTAAGGTAATTCTTAAAATTTAGGCAAAATAGAGGTTCGCCTGCCAATACTTCAAGAAGGTCATCGATGGCCTGAGTGTTGGTTTTAGGCAAATGCAAAAATATACATTTTACATATTCTACAGGTAACGTTCCCACTTATTTTTAAACCCTTTCAGTCCCGCGAAAACCACGTTTCATGCAGAGCTTTGCAATCCTACAACCCGCCATGCGATTGAGCTAGAGAGCTGTTCAAACCCTCTACGGATTCAGCAAGTCTTGTAGTTGAAATCGAAAAAAAAAATTTTCGTTTTCGGTGGGGAACGCCACAAGTGAGGATGTTTTTGGCTACATTTACCTGGCCCTGGGCCCCAACCTACTGGGCCATTATTATGGCTCAAGATTTTTTTGGAAACTAGGCAAAAATCCGCGTCTTTAGAACTCTTGCATGACTTTCCAGCATATCTGTAGCCGAAATTATGGACAAAACACCAAAAATTGGTGAAAATTTCAGCACCCACAAACCCCAGTCGGGGCTGGAAAACATCCCTTTTCTAAATGGCCATCACTCGCCAGCGGATCGAGCTAGAGAACTGTTCAAATCCGGTCTAAATGGGGAAAGACTTGTAGTTTAGGCTGAAAAAAAAAACTTTTCCCCGTGCGATTTCGGCCTTTCTGGCTATGTTTACAAAACCACAGGTTGTTTTGACAGGTTTCTATAAACAATCCGTGACGTCAACTGCCCGTGGGAGTGCGTGAATCGAGCAGAATCAGCGGCGCGAAACCGCGCGAGATTTAAATGCATTCTAGGCTATAGTACGAGGTTTTAGAGGGTTTGATGG
>JGI24159J19872_10005933_pt1 | contig 15828 bp, 14 predicted proteins | sample Ectturendosymbi4_FD_19872 | JGI IMG/M metagenome (IMG submission 19872) | reverse complement strand
CATTTTAACAATCTCTGAACCACCATTTGCCCCTCCCACCAATGTTGGTAGTGATGAGGATCTGTTTTTGTTATTGACCTTTTGCCAAAATGACTTCATGGTTTTATCAGCCTGTAATGCAGCTGGTCAGCTCTGCATAAGAATTTTCTTTTTCTTCGAGATGTTTCTCATCTGTACAATTAAAGTTTTGGCAGTGCCTCACCTCTGTGGGCACTTGCAGTTAATCAAGTAGGTTGTTGCTTTTATGGTAGTAGTCCTCTCTTGAAATCGCTTTCCTATTAAAAATTTGCTGATCGATTCCTTGTTTACACCCATCGTGGAAAGTACATACTTCACTAAATCAGGTTTCAGCCATCCAATGTACTCACCAAAATTGCAGTTAGAATTTGACTGCTTTCAGTATGATAGCTTAAAATAAATTTTGTTGAGTAAATCAATGTGTGAAGACAGCAACATGCCCTTTAGGCTCAGTAAGAAATTTTGGTTGGGCATAGCTGATCTAGATAAATATGACTTACAACAAACTCAAGTAATGGTCAACAAAAAAATTTTGTCACGGAGTGTGAGATCGATTTTGGGGTATTTTGAGGTCACTGAACCTGAATATGCTCTTAATTTTTTCAAATTGGGTCTAGTTTTTGAGATACTGAGCGCGAGAATTTTCAGTGAGAAGTTGTTGAGTACAGTATATAACACAGTATTATGAATATGATTTGCATTATGTTGCAACAATTATAGCATGGTTCTGTTGAAATGCATGTATTGTTAGGAAATAGTAGTTACTACAGCTGTCTTCAGTCAATAGCCTAAGGCACATTGCAATGTAGGCAGTGTAGTCCAGACGTAGTGCGAAGATCTGTTCATATGGATTCAGCTTTAAGCTATACTGGTATTCATACGAGTATAGTTAGGATGTCTGTGTTGAAAAGATTGGCAAATGGTTGTTTTGTAGCACTTCTGTTATAGACAGTTTGCTGATGCCGACTACTTTTTTTCCTTAGGTATTGTATTTAACTTCAAACTTGCAATAGAGTTATGACTTCAAAGCGTGGTATCTGTGTCAATGATCCGGATAAATTTTGCTACATTTGTGGAGAGTACATGAGAAAGGAGCATCATTTCAATGTGCGAGAATTTACGAAGAGAGCATACCAAGCTTACTTCGACATGAAGCTGGGAGATCAAGACAAGCGATGGGCTCCTCATAATGTAAGAATTGCACTGAAACCCTTCGCTTTTAGACTCAAGGCAAAGTAAAAGCAATGCGATTCGGAGTGCCTATGGTTTGGCGAGAGCCCAAGAACCACCATGACGATTGCTACTTCTGCATGGTGAATATGTCAGGATGGAACTGACACAAAAAGGATTTGTGGTATTACCATGACATTGAGTCTGCAAGGTGGCCGGTGGCACACTGCGAGGAAGTACCTATACCAGTATTTTCTTCTTTGCCACAGCTTGATTCAAGTGATGAATTGTTTACAGAAACGGAAGAAATAGCGATGATATGTCTGATGTAACTGCAGAATGGCAAAGTCAGGTGAAGCGTTTCACTCAGGGCCAATTCAATGACTTAGTCAGAGACTTAGCTTTATCAAAAGAGGCTTCTGGGGACTTGGCTTCTCATCTCAGAGAACATGGTATTCTTGATTCCAAGACCAAAATAACGTTCTATCGCCACAGGGATGAAGTGCTGATTCTTTGTTAAAGAAGACAATTTTGTATTTTGCAAAAACATCAGAAGACTTCTTACAGCAATGGGTGTACCCCAATACACACCGGCTGAGTGGCGTCTGTTGATTGATAGTTCCAAACAAAGTTTAAAGTGTGTTCTGCTACACAATGCAAATACCTATGCTGGTGTCCCTATTGGCCATTCAGTAAATTTAAAAGAGAACTACTCGACTGTAGAGATGGTGTTGCAGAACCTGTGCTACAACGAGCATAAGTGGTTGATATGTGTCAATTTGAAAATGGTAAACCTCTTATTGGGACAGCAAGGTGGTTATGTGAACTATCCATGCTTTCTTTGTCTGTGGGATAGCAGAGCTGATGATCAACACTAGCAAAGAAAGGATTGGCCCGTACATGAAGAACTCGTGGTGGGGGAGAACAATGTGATAAATGAACCATTGGTTGATCGTGATAGAATCCTCCTCCCACCTTTGCATATCAAATTGGGCCTGATGAAACAATTCGTAAAGGTGCTAGATAAGAATGGTGATTGTGTCTGATACATCCGCAACAGATTTCCTGCTACAAGTTATGAGAAAGTTAAAGCAGAAATTTTTGATGGACCACAAATCCGAAAGTTGATGAAAGATCCCGCGTTTGTTTCTCACATGACAGTAGTTGAATCCGTAGCCTGGTGTTCATATGTTTCTGTGGTAAAGAGTTCTTGGGAAAAAAGAGGGCAAACTGTTACCAAGACATAGTAAAGCAGATGCTAACAAACTTTCAAACTTTTGGGGCAAGAATGAGCATAAAACTTCATTACCTCTTCAGCCACCTGGGTCGATTTCCAGATAACCTTGGTGAAGTAAGTGAAGAACAAGGTGAAAGATTTCACCAGGCCATTAAGACTATGGAAACAAGGTACCAGGGTTGATGGGACCGTCATATGATGTCTGACTACTGTTGGATCCTTATGTGGGACTCTAACCAGCAAAATTACAAGTGGAAATCATATAAACGTGCCTTTCAACAAGTGGATTGACCTAACATGGACTATCGAGGACACCTTATGTTTTGTTTTGTTTTTATTGGTATGAAATTTCAATGCCATTTTGCAATGTACAGTAGCCTGTTCAGTGATACGCAATTAATCAATAAGCGCTAATGCTAAAAAAAGAATTACGTCTATCTCAAAAACTAGAGCCAATTTGAAAAAACCAAGTGCATATTCAGGTTCAGCGACCTCAGTATACCCTAAAATTGATATCACACTCCATGCCTTTTGAAAAAAAATTTTTTTTATTGACTAGTGAATTGGTTTGTTTAAGCCATATTTCTTTAGATAGACCATTATATGGTGAAAGCATTTTGAAACCAGTGTCTGTTCTTCATGCTCTGTGTGAAGTGACAGCAAGCACTTGTCCTCTGTCATAAGAATATCAACTGAAATAATCCACATTTTTCGGTATACAGCCTACAGCTTGATTTATGACAATTGCTTTAGGAGTGTATATTCCAACACTACAGTTATCCATAGCACCAGCAATACAATATTTTTAATTTATTGCTAACAAGCATCATCATATTATACAACATACCTCAATGAAAAAGGAACACAGATGTACAAAGCAGCGAGCTGTCCTGAGCTTGCAAATATATACATCAAACATAAAACGTAAAAAATTATTTAGATACGCAATAGCTATTTTGCTTTGTAGCTCTTCTCTTATTTTCGGACTTCACTTTTGTTTCCATTGCTTGCTTAGTTATCTGTACAAGTCATGTGGTCCGTGTTTGCTTGATGGTGACAAATTAAAATAAGATTTAATAGAAAAAATTAATTATAATTTTAATGTTTTATTACAATTTATTCATCCATTAAACTACCTTAAATAGATACGTGTTGTAGAGATAGACCGATATATCAGCCAGACATATTGGGCAGATATTTGGGTGTCACCGATGCATCGGTATTGGCAAAAATGGCCAATAAAATTGGCTTCAATAGGTGTTGACAAAATGCTGTTTTCCTCCTCAATCGTCCAGACAACTTGCGCAAGAAAGCACAACAAACCAAGTCAAGACAGTTGTCTTGCAGCAACGCTCGCAGGTGCGTTTTCATAAACAAGCAGACAAGATGAACAATGGAGCACGTGTTGACCGTCGCAGCCAAAACAAAAGCATCATCATTAATGAGATTAATTAAATATCATAGGAAAATATTGAAATTGCTGCAATTTGAAGAAATTTAGCTCATAAATCCTGATTTTTGAAGTTTTTCAGAAAAAGGTAAGGCATAAAATAAAATCAGATTTTTGATAATGAAACGGAAAACAAGATTTACAAATTTTGAAAGTATCGGTTATTAGTATCAGCTATTGGTCCATTAATAGGTGATATATCGGTGTTAGCCCCAAAAAAGCCATATTGCTCGATCTCTAATGAGTTGTATTGCAAGGTAAAAATTAAAAATATTATTTTTCTGGAAAGCTTTTTTAAAGATACAAACAAACTTGGTAGATAAAAACTTACAGTGGCACATGGATATGAAAATGTTGATTTTTCATAATATTCAAGCCATTCATGAATCCTGGCTTAAATTTTGTTAACACAAATATCATAAACTCAAGGTAAGTCAACATTGTTTTTACAAAAAATACATAAAATGATTTCGCATGGTAGTCGTGGAATGATTTGAATAATTCAGAATGGCAAGTCATGTTCACTTCTTTATTCAATTCATGTTTTCAGAATGGTGAAGGTTTTCACACTTAGGAGAGAAACGATAACTGTGAAGTAGCTTCACTATTTTGCCACGACTGTGCAAATCGTCAAAATGCTCATAGCCTAACATATACATGTAGAAATCAAACCAATACTGACAACAAATTTTAGAAGTACACCTTTATACTATTTGCATATATTTACACATGTTACTTGAAAAACAACATGTATTTCTTCAAAATACCTGTTTTCAAAGCACCACAATTTTTGCTCATTATAATCAAAACCACAAATACACAAACATGTTTCATCATCATTAGAAAGAGGACTTTCAGAGCTTTCAAATGATACTTTGCTTGAAAATATTGAGAGATGAGCCCCACAGTTTTTTCACAGTTGAATGATCTTAAAAGGTATGCTTATAGTTTTGCGTCTAGAATCACTCAACCATCACCTATGTGAGTGCAAGTTTCGAATTAATGAAAAAAAGAAACCTGACTACCTCTCAACCAAATTTGAGATTCCTCATGATAAAAGTGAAAATTTTATTAAAGTTTGAAGACAAATGTTAAGGTTTTAAAAAAATTTCATGCATGACTGATCACAAAACAGCCAATTTTGAAACTCTTGTATCTCCGGCACTGCTAACCTGATTTTCCTCAGATTGATATGCTCTATAAACTGATAAATTTTCATCAAAGTCTGTGAGTAGTGGTGACATTTTTTGATTTTTTGTGCTGTTTGGCAAATAATGATGCATGAGATAGAACTCAAACAGTAATTTCTATAAATTATTATAATCGCATCAGGAAATAGTTCACTGTGTGTTCAAATGTGGAATGCTAGCTGAGATTTTAATTATGTGATAAAAGGTTTTCATAAACTGAAGAAAAGCTATCTTTGTCAGGTGAAAAAAAGTGTTGCAGTTGTGCTTAATTTTTTCCTAGATTTATAGATTAGGGGTGACTGTTGCACCATCTGTGTTGTTTTGAGCCATCACAAAACATCTTTTAAACATTGTTTAAAATCTTTCACTATCCCAAAAATGTGGTTGATCTTCAATCATAAATTTGCTGATTTATAAGCACCATTGTATTTCAAACTAATTTTTTTGCATCATAACTTCAAGTTTTGCTATTTTGTAGATCCTTTTTCAGTAGTATTGGTATAAAGTTGCAATGCCTGTACCAAATAGGCTCCGGGACCTGATCAGGAACATTAGAAGTTGCAAAACTGCAGCTGATGAAAGAGCTATCATTCAAAAAGAATGTGCGGACATTAGAAACGGATTTAGAGAAGAAGACTCAGTTTTTCGATGCAGGAATGTAGCAAAAGTTTTGTACATTTACATGTTGGGCTATCCTGCCCATTTTGGTCAGGTGGGTAGATTGAAGAAAAACTTTGTGATAATGTCAGTTGATTAAAGAGTTTTATTGTTATTATGTATTACATGCAACTTATGAAATCAGTAGATGCTAACTAGAATTTCAGACAATTTTGACAAGCAATCAAGGGCTTTAGACATTGTACTGGTAGTTTGCGTGACATGTGTTGACATCATTGATAATTTATTGCTTAATTATATTATACTGTTTTAGTTATTATCCTGGTTCTAAGGTTTGTGCTTTTAGGGGGCAGTGAAAGTTGTTCACTACATGAAATGCTACATAAACCTTTTTAAAATGAGTGTAAAACGTGTATAAGAGCATAAGAAAACACGAAACTAAAATGATTGGATTTGGTATTGATAGGCATCCAGCAAAACATTTAGTGAGGAGACGTAGGTTATTTAAATTTGTTGTGAAAGTGAACACACATGTATATTTATATATGTATTATTATATGTAAAAGCTTACAGATGTGTAAGAAAATGCAAAATTGATGCCCTGATTACTGTAATAATTTTTACTATTCACATCTGCAGAAGGTAGTGGTAAACCTGATTTAAATGATGAAACATGATATTTTGTCATAACTACAGATTTTTTATGCAAGCTAAATGATGTTGGTTTGTAATCTGTGAATGTTAATGAGGGTCCACATTCTATCCATACTTGCATCAGTTTAAAGTTAACATTATTTTTACTTTTATGTGGACCAGCAATCTTGTGTGCTTGAAAACCAAGGTTTACGCAACTAGAAACATAAACGAAAATTTTGTTCATTTGTACACACACTGTACTCAAGGCTAAATGATACAGTAGGCTAAGGATGTGTCTCTGAAGCTTTGTAGACTGGGCTCAAATTCTGAGAAGGTCATACCAAAGATTTGAAAAAAGGGATGCTTAAACCTGTCCATTGTTCAGCATTGTGTTCAGCATTAATGGGCGCAAGGGAAAACACCATAAGCAGTGCTGCACTTGATTAGCCACCGTTGCAGCAGTTACAGCAAAAGAAGTCAAATGGACTCAGAGCAAGCGTAGAGAAGATAAAGCACTTGCAGAGCAATCCTGACATTCCAAAGGGAGTATGAAATGAGTTAAATGAAACTTTAGATATGATGAAACTTATTTTTAGATATAATGAAGTAAATTTTGTAGAGTTGTTCTGAAACTAGCAAGATTGTTAGAAGATTTCTTGGGCTAATCATGCTTTCTTTCTTCAGCTGGAGGCTCTTAAATTAATTGTATCAAGTCGATTCACTGATAAAAGAATTGGATATCTTGGTGCCATGCTTTTACTAGATGAACACAGAGAAGTTCATTTGCTCATGACAAACTCCCTAAAAAAGTATGTATGGCTTTGCTTGTTTAGAAGAAAAGTACATGCTTGTCATGCTAAAAAAGTAAAGCGATTTCCATGCATCTGTAAGAAATAAAAACATTGCTTTTCATTCATTTCAGCTGCAACAATAGGCCACAAGAAGACTGCGTCAATCCTAGTCTTATTACTGCTTAACCCACAATGTTAAATTTCAATTCCTTGTCTGTAGCCTTTGCTATGTTTGAACACACTATTCAGCATATTAAAATGTAGTGAAAAAAGTCTGAATTTATAATTTTCACATATTTTAACCTGAATGAATTATTTTCCTAATAGATTGGTAGAAGATTACACCCACATCAATTTTTGTTATAACATGTTGTTTGGTTTAGTTTTGTCATAACACAAAGGAGGTATACTAAATCGAAAAATTCTAGGGATGCTGTTATATTCCTCACGCATCCAAACAACTTGCACTAGAAAGCACAATGAAGCAAGTCAACAGTTATCTTACAGCAACACTAGCAGGTGCGTTTTCATAAACAAACAAACAAGATTAACCATGAAGCATGCGTCGGCCATCGCAGCCGAAACAAAAACATCGTCAGTAACCTTCACAATGCTTAACGTACTTGAGGTTTGTTGTCCAGACTGTGCTACCGTGTGTAGATGCTGTGTACAAATAAACTTCCGTTGCATTTCTAGAAGTTTTTGCAGCACAAAATGTGTGACTGCAAGCTGCGGAAGTCCAATCGATGCCTAGTTTAGCGCAGATTAATTTTAAAAAGCTTGTATGAAAAATGAATTGCGTTATGTTAAGCAACATTTGTGGTGTTATGAATATGATTACAAATGCAACTGCTACTCACTAGTGAAGACAACTGTTGCTGTGAAGCAATTGCACGTAATATCTTAAAAGGATTCGACATCTCTTAACTTGATATATTAGGCTATAAGCGCACTGGTTTACACTGTACGCAAGCTAAAATATCCTGTTCTTGATTTAACTTAATCGACATTTTCCATGAGGCATGACAATGTCAATTGTGATCTCACAATCCAAGCTGTTGCAAGACGCTGGTTTGTGAATGTTTTAATACACAAGTTACGGAAGCGCTACTCCAGAATTACACAAATATGTTGAAATGGTGATTTGGCGATTTGTCCAATAGCAGCGCGGATTTGATTAACGCAAATGCTCTATCCTGTTCCTAGCACACAGAGCCTTCATGCATAATTATCAGACTGCTGTGCAACAGTCCCGACCCGACAATGCACTCTATGACGTAACATTCGGTCGTAGGTTTTGACTCGGTAAGCAGATGATTGTCTGCGAACAAACTAAATATGTGCTTTTGTGTTGGTTGGCTGTTTTACCAAAGTCTCTCCAGGCTAGACAGTTTTACGTTCAGTGTGCATAAAAAAAGTGCCTACCTATGTCACAGCGAGCAGAACCCAGCGCAGAATTCGATGTTAAAGGGTTCGTTCTTTGGTGCAGAATGCGATGTTGTGCTGTTCTTTATTTTCGCAGTGAAGTGATGGTTTTAATGCGTTGCGCATTGTTTTTTACTTGTGACATCTGAGCACAGGCACAGATGTCTACACAGGGAGTAGGCACACTCATGCGCAACACATGTTAATCTGTTTGTGCATTTATTGATTTAGAGTTAGACTACTGTGAGTCCTCGTACAAATTGCTATGGAATACAGTAGGCACGTTGGGTCAAAACATCCTATTAGAGTACATTTGGCCTTTAGTCAAACACAGCTGGTTGAAATAGTCACGTGACAAGTACAATACGTAAAGAGACAAGAGTTTAATCTACAGTTCACACAATGCAAACAAGAAGCTGCTGACAGCTTGCCAGCACTGAAACCATGACATTACTTGTCTATCAGACTGAGCCATTTACAGACGTTAAAATCAATTGAGACAGTCATGCTGTTTAAGCTTGTCATGTGACCACTTCAGCCAATCATGTTTGGCTGGTGGCACAATAGCTCCAGGAGTATATATTTTGCCTCATAAAATAATTGTAACTTGTGAAATTATTTTCTTCGTTTATGTGGTCTGAAGAAAAAAATGTCCTGTGATGCCTTTCAGTAGTTGTAGTTGGAAAATGTTTGGCTGATGGCAAAATAGCTCCAGGAGTGTTTATGTTGCATCATGAGGCAAAATAGATACTGCTTGAGTAATACAAAAATATCGGTATCAGTTATTGGCAATGAAAAATGAATAACATCGGTATCGGCCCAAAAAAGCCTTATCGGTCGAGCTCTATACCTAACACTTTGACGGCCGGTGTACGAATATATTGTACCTGGATTTTTGGCCTAAAACCAGCAGTTTTCGGTTGCTTTACCAACACCATAGCTCCTCTGCTGATTGCGCTAGAAAGCTGTTCAAGGGCTCAAATGGATCGGCAAGTCTTCTAGTCTGCACTCGAAAAAAAATTTTTCGTTTCGGGGTTGTTGATTTCTTGTGAGTGACATCATAAGTGAAGTATTTTTTGGGTCATTTTGGCTCATGTTGCCTGGCCTAGGGCCCAATCGCTAGGCCAAAGTGTTTCGCTGAAGTTCTCATTGGAAATTAGGCTCGAGTTCAAGTCTTTTGAGTGTTTGATCAACTTCCTATTGTTTCCGGTTCAAAAGTTATGATCTGAAATAAACAAATTAATTATCTAATTAGTGAAATATTTTTATTACTTTGTATCAGGGGTCTCCAAACTGTTTTGCCCAAGGGCCACATAAGCTATTACACAACAGTTCGCGGGCTGGACATCTTTGTAATGTAATTGTTTCAGGATATGTTACATTCTACCACATCAAGAAACTTTTCGTAAATATATTTTTTCTTCATTATTGACAAAATGTCTTCGCGGGCCGGATTTGGCCAGTGGGCTGTAGTTTGGAGACTCCTGCTTTTGATCATAACTTTTGATCCTGAAACCCCAGCAGGTCATCCAATGTATCAAAAGACTCGGATTGTAGCCTAGTTTCCAATAAAAACTTCAGCAAAATACTATCATCTAACGGCTTGGGCCCAGGGCCAGATGAAGTGGGCTAAGGTGGCCTAAAAGTCCTCCACTTATGATGTCACTTGCAAAAAATCTGTACTCCCCAACCAAAAAAATTTTTTTGAGTGCAGTCAGAACAGCACTCTTCAACCAGTGTGCACGGTGCACCCTAGGGTGCACAAAAATATGTGTAGGGTGCACCACCAAGAAAGGGTTCACAAAGGTGCATCACAAACTTGACACACTAAACAGATAATTTTTACAAAACTTTCTGTTAGCAAAAATGAACCATTAACGAACCAATGACTTTCAGGATTTAACTGAGACTTTCCACATTCTAAAGTGTGGTGCATAAGCATCAGACCATTTCAAGTTAATTGTTGTAATTAGATGATTATTTGTGATTCATAAGCAACGGACAATCAGCCATTATCAATTGAATTATGTTGCTGAGTTACTGAATTAGGGTCTTGCTTATTTAGGCCAGGGTGCTTTCAGACAGGGGTGCAATTAGGTGGGGGACATGGGGGATGTGTCAGTAAATTGGGTGCATGAGTTTAGGTGTTTAAGTAGATAGGGTGCATGAGTTCGTCATATCTTTAAGGGTGCAGCGTAACAAAAAAGGTTAAAGAGCACTGGTCTAGAAAGACTTGCCATGTCTTTTGAGCCTTTGAACAGCTCTCTACCACTTTTGGCACCCGGGTTACGCTTGTGCAAAGCCACGTGTGATCTGGTTGTTTTGGCGTGAGAATCCCCAAAACCAGCCGGACGTCAAAGTGTTAAAGAAAGCTGACCCAGAGAAGTTTTCATTGTAGGTAAATAATAGTTTTGCAGAGAAGCAAGTCTTGTTTGATATTTGTGGATTGATGCAATCTCAGCAAAGTTGTTATCAAAGTGATTAGGTAATCAACCATTATAAAAGGAGTACATGAATTTGGCAACTGACAGTTTAAATAAGTCTGGTGTTTCAAAAATTTTGTGCTTGGAATAGAGTACAGCTGTTTTCATTTTGTCATATTCAAGGTTTCTCACAGCTTTGTTTTGCACTCTAATTAAAGCGAGTAAAGTCGTCTTGTTGGCCCTTCTCCAGTTAACACCTTGGCACACGGGTGGATACGGGGATTTTCAGAAAAAAAAAACGCCTAAACGCACGTGAGTTTGCGCGGGAATATCTCCACTCCTGTACGGGTTACGGACCTAGTCAAAGCGTCAAAAGACATGGCAAGTCTTCTAATCTGCACTCGAAAAATTTTTTTTTTGCTTATGGGTGCGGGTATTTTGTGAGTGACGTCATGAATGGATGACTTTTAGGCCACCTTGGCCCACTTTACCTGGCGCTAGGCGCCAACCGTTAGGTGGTAGTATTTCGCTGAAGTTTTTGCTGGAAACTAGGCTACAATCTGGGTCTTTTGATACTTTGTATGACCTGCTGGGGTTTCAGTTAAAAAAGTTATGATATAAACTAATAAAAATATTTGACTAATTAGCTAATTAGATAATTAATTAATTTGTCTATTTTAGATCATTAAAGTCGATCAAAGGCTTGAAAGACTCGGACTCGAGCCTAGTTTCCCATAAAAACTTCAGCGAAAGACTTTGGCCTAGTGGTTGTGCCCTAGGCCAGGCTACATGAGCCAAAATGACCCCAAAACTACTTAACTTTTGACGTCAGTCACAAAAAATCCGCACCCCTCAACCTAAAAATTTTTTTCGAGTGCAATCTACTAGACTGGCTGATCTGTTTGAGCGCTTGAACAGCTCTCTAGCGCAATCGGCGGAGGAGCTATGGCGTTGGTAAGGCAACCGAAAACTGCTGTTTTTTAGGCTGAATTCGAAGTACGAATATATCGTTTTTTGAGAAAATTAAAGAATTTTAAGTGTGGCTTATGGTCTGAAAAAGATGATGTGGTTGTGCCAGAAGTTACGCCATGTTCCATTTGTGGAACATTGGAGGTTTCCTGTACAAGATTTTAGCTTTTCCCTGTCTTGTTCTGTTTTGACTCATAACTACGTTTTTCCAGTTAGAGTTAACAGAAATGTTTGGTTGTGAATATGTGCTAACAACTGATAGGATAAGCATTGAAACAGGTTTTGCCACAGTATTCGTGCAGACGGATATTGCCTTTTGTGCACATACTTTCTGTATCCCAAAAATGGTTTACGCTATTGAAGCGAATATTTTGTGGTAGTTTGGCCACAACACTGCTCGATGGTTCATGATATTCTTTTTGTTTGAGTAAACATAGCATCACTTGCCTTTTGAACTCAAGATGTGTCATTTTCTGATCTCCCATTTGACAGTGAAGCCAGAATAACATATTGCAATGAATTCGCAATTTTGAGCATCATATGTCCAAATTACACTATTTCATTAATACTTTCAATCCCGGGTGGTTTCCCTGCAGTGATATCCACAGTTCCCAGCCGGTTTACCTTAAAGTCCCTCAGGCGCCACTTTTTTACAGAGCTTTGCAACACCATAACTCACCAGCTGATGAGCTAGAGAGCTCTTCAAACTTTCAACAGATTCAGGAAGCCTTCTAGTTTGGGTTTCTAATTTTTTTTGGAGTTTTGGGTTGGGGTTTTCAGTGGATGATGTCATAATGGGGGCATGTTTTTGCCTTTTTGGCCGAGGTTACCTGGCTCTGGGCGCCAACCCAATGAGCCATAAGTTTTTTTTGGAAACTGGGCTATCATCCAAGTCTTTAGAGCCCTTGATTGGCTTTCTAGCGTATGTGGAGCCAAAATTATGACTCAGAAAACAAAAATTGAGTTAAAATTGAAGTCCAACAAAAGGTAGCCTCAGTGGCCATTTTGGCTGAAGGCTATAACTCGCCATGCAGTTGAGCTAGAGAGCTGTTCAAACCTTTGAAGATGGGGGAAATTTTGTCTTGTAGTTGGCAAGAAAAAAAAATATTTAGTTTTGGATGTCAGGTTTTTTGTCGATATTGACATGATGGGAGTATGTTGATGCATATTTTGTTAACATTCTGATGACATCATCAGGCCCTGGGCACCAACACAAAGAGCCATTTTTTTGACTGAAGTTTTCATTGGAAACCAGGGTTTCATTGACTTTCTAGCATTCTGGTTCCAAAATAATGGCCAAAATACCATGAATTTATTAGGAAACTCTCTGCTAATACCCTAGGTGGGGGTGTGCAACCATGCAACGCTGCCAGGCCAAATGCAAGTAACCAGATTTGTCCATGGGCCACACCTGCTTGTGTCAAGCTCTGTGGGTTAGATAACTCACTGTCCACCCACAGAAGATTGGCAACTCCCTTCTAAAATTGTTTGGTACCCGGTATGGACCGATGATAATTTTCTCCAATTCTGGGGACCCGAAGCAGGTCCCTAAAACACCTTTAAGAAAACCCTGCTGATAACTGATATTTCTAAAAATTTTTAATCTTATTTTCTGCTTCATTATAAAAAATCTAATGTATTCTGTGCCTTACCTTTCTTCAAACACTTCGAAAATCATGATTTATGAGCTAAAATTTTTCAATTTGCTATGACTTTTAATTAATCAGATTAATGATGATGCTCTTATTTTGGCTGCAACGGCCGATGCATGCTCCATTTTTCATCTTGTATGCATGCTTGTTTTTGAAAACACACCTGGTAGGGTTGCTGCAACATAACTGTCTTGACGTGATTCATTGTGCTTTCTTGCGTAAGTTGTCTGTATGCGTGAGGGATATAACAGCATTTTGTCAACACAGTTTATCAGTTAATCTCTAGTTTATATATAACATATTTATGCAATTGTAAGCTGCAGCTCATAAATATTTTTTTCAATGTCTTTTTTGTTTCAAATAAAAATTTTGGAAATAATGGTTATTCTTCAACAGTGATATGGAAAACTCATCACAGTATGTGCAAAGTCTTGCTCTGTGTACTCTTGGAAATGTATGCTCAATGGAAATGGCAAGAGATCTCGCTGCTGACATTGAGAAACTAATGAAAAATAGTAATGGTTATATCAAAAAGAAGGTTAGAAAGTGTGTGGTCTTGGAATTTGTTTGTTCATCATTCTATAAATGATAAAATATACATGCTGTTGGTTTGAACTATGACATCTTGCTCTCATTTTCATGTGTTGGCGTATGGGACTTTATGTAGAATGGATTGTCTTCTAAAATGCGATGTTAGTTTGTGTATCATAAACTGGTGAGTCAACATTTTTCTCTACATCTGATTTTTAGTTGTTTCTTTTTTTATTGGATGGTACTCTCCCATTTAATGGGCAAATGCTGGTTTTCTATTGCAGGCTGTTCTATGTGCATGCCGCATTGTTCGAAAATGCCCTGAAATGATGGAAAATTTTATTCCACTTGCTCGACCATTACTTGCTGACAAAAATCATGGTAATGGTTGTTTTTATGTTGTTTCATTTAATTAAATATTTTCCAATGTATTTGTTTATTATAAATTCCTAGCTGTAACATTTGGATTTATATTTTAGTACCCTCAAACAACTAGGGAAATTGCATCAGGCTAAATGGTGCTACTCTGATATGACCCATTTAACAAGTTATTGAAATATTTATGTCTTATTTTTTGGCAAAAGTTTTCTGAACAGCTTTTATCTCTGAATCTATCTCTTTGGTTACCTCTGTCAAAGTCAAAATGCTGAGATTATATGTGGAGTGTTGGTTTTCGTTCTATGCTGGAGCCAGAATTGACTATAAACAAACAAAAAAAAAGCATTGTATTGAGGCCGCTCGGTTGGTTGGTGTGCCAACCTCGGTTGGTGTGTTTGTTCTAATCACTAGTACTATGTTTACATGTCAAGCAACGGTCCGCAAAAATGAGATAGACTGTTCTGATGTCATTGTACTGTCCGGTTTACATGTCTGAAAGTCATTCATGTGTGGCAGACGCGTCGGTAAACATCTACTGTGCGGGCTGGTGAACAAAGGGTTGTATGGAGTTGGAATGCATGTACACTGATTGCAGATTTAATGAATTTCGCAATTGCCTCTCATGAAGTTGGTGCTGCGAATTATGGATCATGCTGCACACTGTAAAATCCATCCATAGCAAAATCGCAGTTACCATCTGCAAAAACAAAGAGCAGTGTCAAGAACACGTAATAGCGACAACAAGAAGGCTCGCTCAACACTTGCCGTGAAATACAAACGCCAACTGCCCCGAGCTGCTGTGGCAGCAATTAACGTTCCGTGAATAAACAAATTAAAGCAGCGAGGCAACAACACACGAATCTCCACAACATGCACTGATATTTACAGCATGTATTGATGTCACATGAGCAAAGTTACAGGCATATAAATTTCACACAGGCTTCCTAAGCACAATGCTGAAAAACATTTTGGAGATTACCGCTTAACATTGCATGTGTCTGCAAGTGCCTAGGTGGAATTTTTGGTGACACATCAGTCGAAATATCTTTAATTTACACTGATACTTAACACTTTTAGAGCCGCCTGGTTTTGGCGATTTTCACAAAAAAAACAGCAGTTTTTGGTTGCCTTACCAACGCCTTAGCTCCTCCGCCCATTGTGCTAGAGAGCTGTTCAGTTGCTCAAACGGATCGGCCAGTCTAGTAGATTGCACTTGAAAAAACATTTTTTGCCTGGGCGTGCGGGTTTTTTGTGAGTGACGTCATAAGTGAAGGACTTTTAGGCCACCTTGGCCCACTTTGCCTGGCCCTGGGCGCCAACCGTTAGGTGGTAGTATTTCG
>JGI24159J19872_10005932_pt1 | contig 15829 bp, 8 predicted proteins | sample Ectturendosymbi4_FD_19872 | JGI IMG/M metagenome (IMG submission 19872) | reverse complement strand
ACGCCATAAAAAGAGAATCCTCATTGTGATTTATCTCAATCCTTGGCACTACACAGTTTTTCACATAGTTTCTGAGGTCGTACGCTCGTTCTTCTGTAGAATGTTTTGTTAACGACATGGCAAAAAAACGTGAGTTGAACAAAAGCAAAAATACAAATACATATTAACACATTTGAAACTCTAAGCGGAACGCCGTACCGGCAGTAATTCTTTTACCGGAACGGCGTTCCGGCTTACTTTCACCTCTGAGTATTGATTCATATGTTGATTTCTCACATTTTTCGTAATTTTTTTGTCCGGTTTTGACTATTGTTTTTCTTTTTCGGGCTCTATAAAAATATGGCTTAACGTTTCATCCTAATCCTTTGCAAAAGGCGGAGTGTTGAATTAAAAGTGATCTAGTTTTTTGCTTGAGGTTTAGTGAACGTCCTCTTATTCAATTTTTAAAGAACAGTGCGTTGTGCACAGACAGAAAAAAGTATAGATCTGCATGAGGAGTATTGGTTTAATGCTTTTCAAATCCATCAGTGTTTAGGTTGCATAGCACAAATAGGTTAGGCAAGCATGTACAAAAATTTCTGAATAATTCAGAACTGCACGCAACGCTCTTTTTTATCCATTACAATGATGCTAATTGATTAAAGTAGGTACTGTACAATCAAAAGGTTTGACTCCTTCACACGATGATCAGAAGATTATATGTTGTAGCGGCTGAGAAGCAACCGAAAGAACAGAAGGAATTGCAAAAAAATCAGCAACAACTTAAATTTGACACTGCGATAGCAACAAATTTGTCAATGACAAGATGTCCTACCAGTGACCAATTACACCTAATGAATTTACAATGCTAGCGAAAAAAACACTCAATCAGTCGCAGATAAAAAACGAACGTCTTGGTTCTGCTAGCGTCAAATGCCTGTTCTCTTTTTCATGTCACGAACTACCCAGTGAACTCAGAATTAAAGGGAGGAAAGGATAAGGTTTGTGCGTGTCTCATGTCACCGCGGCTGACGGGCAGATGCGGTGCGCTGTTATTTAAGCAAGAATTATTTACGTTTGGAGTTTCGTTTCACTCTCTACAGCGAAAAAGGCGGATCGAACAAGACCTGTCCGCATATCGCTTCGCGTGTAGAGGCTCTCGGCTCGATTTTCAACTAGTCGCCACTGGCAGTTCAGCACCGGCAACATCCATGACGGATGTACCAGCGGTCGAATTATATACGAACTATAAAATGATATGCCGGATTTGAAGCTGAGCGACAACTTGTTGCTTACCCAAGAGAAAAGGTGTAACAGTGTTGAAGTGTTCAGATTTACTATCGAGCCAGACTCGAGCTACTTGGTTTGGCAAATGCGTCATCATTTCGTGACGAATGAGACGTAAAGGGCCTACTAAAACGGAAAACATTTTCGGCCTACCGGCAGCAATTTATTATACAGCTGTCAGGTTTTAATTAGTTCGGCGCATGTAACTCAAAAATTGCGACAGTTCAGTTCAGGAAATTGTTTAGATAAGCGCCAACCGGTGCAGATTCTTACGCTCGAGTGCAAATAGGCCTATATTTTCCTAAACACTGAGTAGAAGCAACGATATTTTCAGTCTGAAAAGAATCAGGCGTTTTGAAATAGGACATTTTGCCAAAAAAGCCAAGAATGCTTGCTTTGAAGACTGCACTAACAAGATAAAAGTTTCTACGAATGGCACAAAATCGATCGCAATACCATCAGGCAATTTTTCACCCAGGAAATCCTTTTAACTAGAGATTTGCTATTCCCGATAACAACAAAGTATACGTTTAGACGAAAATTGATTTGCGCTTTTTGTATAGAGCTTTCCTGTGGATATATTTGAAAGAGTAGAGCTTTGTAATGATTTGCAGAGTTTCGGTTGCGTCACCCTTTATCCAATTAACAAGATTTCAGAGGCAACTTATGCTGCAGCATACCCGCTTATCCTAACTTTTTATTGTGCTTTTTAACACGCTAACATCTAATGTAAAGTTATCTCAGTCGTATACTTGTCAGGGAAAGAACTAAAGCAGGAATCCGGAACGACTTATAAGGTTCTATTGCAGCTTCGTAAAAGTGAATGCATAGCAAAATATTGTCTGTTCTCAGCCGTTTGCAGATTTTTGGAGAAGGTGCTATCCCAAATGGTCCTTACGGCCATTTTCGCCTTCCTACATTAACGGAAAGTTTCATCAAACATATGACGCCATTACAGGTTTGCAATTAAGTTGTTTGTTGCCACTTTGAAGGTCATGAATATTGTTGACATTGATGCAGTTCAAAATCTTGCGAAGCTTTTGTTTTCCGCCTGACTTCATTCTAGAAATTTCGATTACATGATAACAGCGACTACTGTGGTTCAGTTTTCTTATAAAGTTTTTTAATAAATTATGAAATGGATTTGAATGCACCAATTTGATATTGCAGTGCTCCTCCTGTTCCCTCTCCATATGCGAGTACTGTACACCAGAATGGCTTTTCGATTCTAATCAACACTTGGCCATGCAGCCTGCAGTGCATAACAAATATTTGCTCTAGCACAGTTTTTTTAAGGAAAATGTTGGGTACACGGTATGGACGTGTAGGGACCCAATTTCTCTGATTCTAGGGACCAGATTTTCTCTGATCCTAGGGACCCGATTTTCAATTCTAGGGACCCGATTTTCAATTCTAGGGACCCGAATCGGGTGCCTAAAACACCTTAAAAAAACCTGCTCTAGCAGGTCAAAAGATGGAGAGGGAGTAGTTTTCGGGTTTTGTTTGTTGACCACGCATGAAAGTACATTTTTTATCAAGCATTCGCCGAGTTTTCACAATTGGCTGTAACCTTCGACTAAGTTAAACAATATGTAACTCAAATACCAACAAAGTTGTTACGAAAAAAATCAGGTAAAAACCATAGAGTTGATGGTATTTTTTGCAAGAAGCTTTGACATTTGACCTATGCTGCGGGAAGAAAAACAAGGACAGAAAGCTATTAATTACCTTTGCATCAACTACAGTGCAGTAGAAGCGAGTTGCAGTCAAATGTTAGGCACCTTTTACGCAATATCCGCTGCTTTTTAACTATAAGCTCATCAAATCTACGGGTGTGCCACCAGTTTGCCTGGTACAGTGTTTTTGCAACTATTTATTGAAGGACTGATGGAATTGAATTCATCTTGAAGAGGTGTTTTACTTTGGCACGATAATGTTGTCACAATTGAAAAAGTTTTTAGTAACTAATAAACGACAAGGACAGCGTCACTAGGAGCGCCGAAGTTATAATGTTGACAGTGGGTCTGAATACGCGAAAGAAACGTGTCCAAACAGTACACCAGTCGAAGCCACATGTTGACACAAGGGACCTCATGCTGAGCTGGCGTATTGTAAATCTTTCTGCGCTCCAAAAGCGATCAGCAGCCAAAATCAACATCAAAACATTTGGCTTGAAGGAGTCGAGACGGGATGATCATTCATTTAAAGGTGTTGCAAACTTGAAAAGATTTTGCCTAAAGGCAATCTTGATTGTAATGTTCGTCCAAAGCTTCATGCAGAATCAAACTGCTTTAACTGATTACACCAGGGATGGGGAACCTATTTACTATCACGGGCCGCATGAATTGTGGAATATCGCTGGCCGGCCGCAAAAGTTAATTTGCTTTATCTTAAAATTCTACCTTTATCTTCCAAAGGAAAGTAAGGAGAAAAAATGTCAAGGAGCGAGGGAGACGTCTCTTGATTTACTGTCTACATGTCTGCTAGTCGTGAAGTTTCGCTTTGACGCGATGTTGTGTGCTAACTCGGGTAAGGAAAATTCTAATGCGAGCCATACCAGATGTTCTCGCGGGCCGCAGGTTCCCAACCCCTGGATTACGCCATTGTCTATGTCAGCTTTGACGCAACTAATTTTTGCTTTACATTGACTTGCTGAATATCTGGTACTGCTGTTGGTTTTTTAAACATTTTCTATTTTTATGAAAATCTTTGCCACACTCCTTAGTTTCGTAGCGCCATCGTTTACAGTGAATTCAACACCATCGAACCTTGGCGTACATTGTAGCTATTGAAACAAACAGCAGCGTAATCCGCCAGTGCATAAAGAGAAACCTGGTTATATTCGGTTGCCAAGTTCTCAAACGAAATTACAGATCGAATGTCACGACGTTATGGAAAACAGGGATGAAAAGGTTTTCCCCCTGGCACTGATCATCACCATCCATTCTTTTAAGGTTTCATCAAGCAGACCAGCATTTGTTGATAAACAGGTGGGATAATTGGGGCCTGAGACCTATAGTTTATAACAAATTGAACAAATACAGCAGAACTACAATATTCTTTAATTTTGCAGAAACAAACGATTTATTTTGTGTAAAAATAACTTCGATGATTTGTGGATTTCATGTAATGTACATTGTATTTACTCTGTGGATTCGTGAAAGACGTAGAAAAGTCACGAAAGTTTTAACAAAACACTTTAGCCGAGGCCAGCCGGTCGCATATATGGCGCTGTATATATAAAGCATGCTACAGTATATATCAGGTATTCATCAATTGCTAGTGCAGTGGAATGCCTAATTCGTCACCTCAAGGCGATTAGAAAAAAGTGACAATTTAGGGCTAGGCGAAATGACGAATTGTGCAAACAGGTTAAAATTCTATCATAGCAGCTCGTATACTTTATCATAGTAACTTGTATACATAGTACTTTTATTTGCAGTAAAATACAACTTTATGACGTTATGGTTGTTTACTAAATTAAAGTCTTTGATTCCTCTACTCTATCTAGACTCCTGCATTTAATCAAGCACCTTTGAAATCTTTAATAAACTTTAAAGACTTTCTGCGTTCTCTCAATGGGGAGTCGGGTCGCGTTTCGCACCTCGTGCATAAATTCAATAAACAAATTGCGAGGTGCAACAATTCTCATAGAAAGATTCTTAATTTGTTTGAATTCCCACACGTGTTAACTGCTTAAACATCAAAACCGAAACTGCAAATGACGGATTAGCCGAACAAAGCGCTTCTCAGGGATAGAAAGAGGTGACGAATTGAGCGAATTGCGAATTAGACGAACAGAAATACACACAAAAGATAGGAATTCTTCCGGGACCGACGAAAATGTGACGAATTACTCGAATTGACGAATTAAACGATGACGAATTAGATAAATTCTACTGTACTTGTAAAGTGGGTAGATAGCATTGGACAATAAGGGTAATAATCTATGGCTCATCAATAAAGTAAAAATACTTGTTTCACTCTCTTCGGAGTTTTATAAGTTGTGCTACGTTCTTTTGCTCAGTTCTAATTGCTAATTTCTGCTGTGCGATCAACTTCTTAGAACTACTTTTTCAAAAACAAGCTTGCGTCGTATACTGATTTACAATTATTTCACTTAACGCTAGGAACGTAAATCTCGTTGAAGGTAAACAATTGGATTATACAGTAGAATCTTAATAGTCATATCATAATTGCCAATAAATTAGGACGCACCAAGGAAGTAGAATATAGTCGAGGGAACCGCGGGAAACTAATTCTCCGACTGTTCATGAACAGAGAACGGCGTTCTTAGCGCTTCATTTGACTTCATTTAAATTTAAATTTTTGAAAATATTGGACTGCCTGGAAGATTGGCCCAAAAGTCATGTCAGGCTTTGGTTGCATCAGCCTGTTAGGCTTTGGTTGCATTACTTCGAAAAACGTATTAAAAAAGCTTTACTTCTATTTCGCATTCTGTCTTGGTCTGAGCTCTGTCCCTATATATTTCAAATTCTGCAAAAGCTTCACTGCAAAGCAATGCATCTATCAATTACATACGTCGGCTTATGTTTCTGAATCTCGGTCAAATATATGAAAAAGTATTGCAACAATTCCACATTAAGACTCACCGACGTCTACCGCAAAAATCAGGCCATAGTTTATTAAAACAGGAACTTTAATTTCGCTCGTAGGAGCATCGTCAGTTCCACAAAATAAAAAGTAAAACCGTAAAATCTGCAAGGCAATGAACAAACTGGCAAGTTACTAAAAAAACTAAAGAGTTCCGACTCGGCATGCTAGTATCACGCAAAGTGTTCTAAGCGTAGACCTTTCTGCATGGAGCAGAGCTGAACTATCACCAGCGATGAAGCGCAGTATGGTATCAGCGCCAGGAATCGGAAAGCAAGTTACAGCTCTGCAGCGGTTAGATAAGAAAATAGTAAAGTCAAACCGCAGAGCGAGAAGTCACGCTTTAGGAAGAACAGAACTGGGTAAAACGCAACTACTTGGTATGGGGAAAAGTCATTTTTTAATGTTAATTCCGCGTAATTTTTATGAAACCATTCATCCTCATACTCATTGAGATAAATAGCTTTGGATTGTTCTTCTAACGTAACTTTAAAACATTGCGATACGGGTGGTTTTTCCGTCAAATCATGATATTTGCAAAAATGTTTTACCAGGGCTGTTTTGTCAATCGGCATGAGCGTGAAAAGAATTCCATGTACTGCGGTGTGCATTCCAGCGAGTGGAGAATTTGCGTAACGTCTGATCTACATATTGCTTATTACAAACGGAGCAAGTAGCCACACAATTAAGTTTCTGTTTAAGTTGAAATGTTTTTCATGTTGTTTTTTAAAAATTTGAAAGAGTAAGCTCACAATTATGTAATACAAAGAATACACAAAGCTGATGCTCTAACCGGCGAACACCCAGTCTTTAAAGCCACTGTCTTGACCAAGCGTTAAAGCGCGTTCGCAACTAAAATTTTCATGTAAATCTGATGAAAGCGCACAATTCGCGACAAAATCAACAACACGAGCGCTGCCTACCTGGTCATCTGCAACAACGCCAAATGTGGAACTTCTTTGTGTCGTGCCAGCTGTTTGTGCGACTAACAGAAAACACAAACCTCAATGGCACAAAGTTGACAGTTGCATCGCAGGAATCAACAAAACAACAGTTTATTGTGGCGACATGCCTTATTCAGCTTTAATTTCCAACGAAACCGCTTACTACGATTTGGGCAAAAGCATCAGTGTTTTTTGTAAGTGTTGAATTGAATTTGCAGTAAGCCCCTGGCATGTTTCAGCAGTTACTGTAGCTGTTCTTATCTTCAGTGAAGGTGTTGTTAGATGATCGTATGAGTGCAAATTCGCAATAAGAAATACCATGCACTAATCCCAAAGTTTCAACAGCGAGTTTCAATATCATGTAGATAGCGTATGCAAGCTTGTTTGTTGGAAGTTTTTCGAAAACAGATTTTGGCTTTTTCCTTACTATTATCACAAACGAGAACATTGGGCAGCCCCGGCACGTGACATATATCTCTAAATGCGCAAAACTCAAACCAGCCCTGTTGGGCAGTTTCTGAGTTTTTTTTGCAACTTTTGTTCTCTCTGGAACATGTTCATCAGCAAAGGTCATTTTTGAAGTTTCTTGAAACATACCACAAGAGTCACAACAGTGCTTTCGCTGCTGATGTAGCTACACCAGGAAATTCTTTTAATCTCTCTTAGACTACAGTGTCATCGTATGACGCCATGTGCGTTACTGAAGCTTTAAACCGGAATTAAATACATAGTACTGCCATAAAAACATGAAAAAGCGCATAAAAATATCTACTATCGAGTGTGTCAGTTGAAACTGGCCTTTGATTAAAAAAATTTTCAAAGAATATGCTCTGCAAATTTCGTTGGTTTTCATACAACTACAAACAAGACGCTACCAGAATAGCTCTCGTTAGGCTTGTCTCATTTTCTAGCAAAATAGTCAATGTAAGTTCTACCTCTTCACCCAAACGTTGCAATACATCAAAGATATTTTTGTAGTGTTAAGTACATTCACTTGACTGAATAAACGTTAATGCGATGGAAAACGCATGGTCAAATTGACTGCGATAGTCTGGTAGAGCGCCCCATACTTGCATTGAACACAAATGAAAGTACGATTTCATAAATAAGATGACGACAAGCAAATAGTATCATTTCCGTACGACGGGATTTTCAGCGAAGCAGCAAGTTAAGCGCTCCGGCCTGCTGTATTAGATGTCTTAGTGTCAAATACCAACCTTTGACATTCTTAGATTTTCAAGTACTTGGACAATTGGACACCATGATTTACAAAAAAGTGTTCCACTTTTCAAGTACTTGGACAATTGGACATCATGATTAACATGCTTAAACTCCAGCAGAACCAACAATATTCATGAAACTAAGCAACTGTTATGAATCAGCACAGGGTAAAAGGACAACGGTTTGACGATGACTCCTCTTCGCGTACACTCCCTCAAGCCGGATCGGGAGCAGAAGGATAAACTGTTTGTGTAGATTAATTTGAATGAGATGCAAATGCCAAAACATTAAAGGTTTTGCTTGCCCTTTGTTAGGTAAATAGCATGATGATGTAAGGAATATTGCTAAATTTATTTTATAATTATATTTATTTTACAACGCACAAAAGAAAATGGATGTCGTTTTTGGTCAGAAAAGTATTGTTGATCTCACTTTTCTGCCAGTGCATCAAAGAGTGGGGTTAGTTAGTTGTTGGAATTCTCAGAATAGATCTAAACTGTTTGGATGATGGGACGCGTTGCACATTTGATTGCTGACTTTCTTTTGATTTAGGTTGTGGTCTTCAGCCACCTATTTCCGGATCGACCGTTAGCTTTTTTGGTCTCGTTGAAACGTTATTGCTTAATCTAACATTTTATTAAGCGCATATTACCTTTGGTATGCTATTTTACCAGGTGTTTCTTGATTAATTTTAAGATGTCGAGGGATATCCAATACCGTGTTTCAAGACAAAGCTACATGATCCGGTTTAATGCCCAAGGTCTGCTAATACGATCTGCGTTGAGCGCAGTCAAGCGCACCTTGAAATTCACATGGGCCTATTTCTTCAACATTTAAATAAGTTTTTCTTAACACTGATATACTCCTTCGGTTGGAATTCAAGCATTATTTCAAATGGCAAGAACGGATTCAATGGTTTGCCTAAATCTATCCTTTAAAAATCTGCCTATATTTACAAGAACAAAAATTATTTATTATTAAAATTTAAAAATTATTAAATTTAAAAATATGATTATTAAAAAATTAAGAAAAATATGATATTAGTTTGGAAGTCGGTGAGGCTGCAAAACCTGCTGAAGTTTTACTCACAATGATACACTGCTGGGTGTAAGAACTGCAGTGTTAACCTTCGAACTACGTTCAGTGATGATGGATTTTTTGGACCATATATACATACAGTACATATGCAATCTATCTTAAAGTTGCGTTTCACCTATTGCATTGATTGTGTTATGTTACTTCGGTGCGAAGTTGTTCTTTTGCGCCAACATAACAACAATGGCTGGCGTGATTAGTGAGTACGTGCGCCCGAAATGTAGTTTTGCGTGACCTTTAAAACTGATTCGATTCATTCGAGATTTGGTGTGTGAATGTTTGTATACACATAAATCATGATAAACACCACGTAAAAAGAACCGAATCAATTTTGTGTTTTTTTTTGTTTAGTTTCAGACCAATCTATTATGCTTTTGTGATGTCGGTTCGTTGGTTGCCTTCTGTATTTAGAATTAGAGCACATTTCTCACTTTTTAAGAACTGTACCACCACACTTTATTCAAACCTTGTTGGCTTGAAGCTTGGAGGTGACGTCTCAAAGAAACGTTGGTGGTGTAATCATGGCACATCAGTTTAATTGCGAAGACTTGCACGTGCTAGTATCTACTTAAAATCGAAATTCTCTTACAAGACGCAAAGGTGGAAAAAATAATTTTTGAAGTCATTAAAAAGTTTTTTTGAAGCATGGCAAAAATACGTCTGTCTAACAGTTCGTCAAATTCCAGCTTCAACCAAGAGCACAAAACTCTCAGAATATTTGATTCCAACACAAGAAACAGCAACGGTCATCGAAGTCGGAACAGTCGCATTCCTGTTTTGTCAAGACCACAAATTCAATTATACTGTGGAAATAGTGAAAGTAAAAAAGGCTTGTCGCCCCTGAAGTGGGAAGGAAGCCGAATACCAGTTTACAAGAACGAACAAAATTGCTCTTTGCAAAAGAAAATTATCCACAGTGCAAATAACCTTTCTTCTACAAACAGCCATAAATACTTTGCCGCTTATGGCGGCAAAACAGCGGTTGAACACCATGCGACAGTCACGGAAACAGAGACGCAAGTCGACATGTCCGCAAGTTGTTCAGGCACTGCTGAATCACAAAACAGATTTGGCCAAAGCAAGCGCCCTCCTCAGAAGTCTTTGAAACTCCGTGGTCTGCAGCTCATTGCGCTCCCTAAAGGACTATTCCTTCGAAAAGATTTGGAAGCTTTGTTTCTGAGTCCAGAAAGAGAATCCTGCTTGGAGGTGGGTAGTGCTCACCGTAGTATATATTTACAAAGAGAGGCGTAACGATGGGGGCAAGGGGGCCATAATGCTCCGGGCGCCGAATCACTGGGGGGCGCCAAAGTCTCAACAATGTCGCAAGTGCTTTCTTTAATACAGTACATTTGCTCCGAAAGACCTTAGTTTCGAACATGGAGGCGCCGAACTTATATCTTGCCCCGAGCATCATCTAACGTCATCGGTACGCCCCTGTTCACATACTATGCAAGTTAGAAACAGTTTATCCTGTGAAATGTGTTTTTCAAACTTGTTGAGCACAACTGCTTCAGAGATCAGTGAGAAGCATGGGAAAACCATTTTGTAAGTTGTTAGTTCATGTAATAAACTATGAAAACCAAACTTAATTGAAAACTCACTAAAAATTTTGTATATTAAGACTATTTTCAGAAACAACAAAGTTTGTTTAGTTTGTTGAACCATCTGTTTGTAACCATGATAGAAATGGTCAAGCAAGACTAACAAACGTCATTTTAGTTTGTTTAAGTGTTTTCTTATGAGCAGTGTGATATTGCATTAGGTTTTTACCGCAAGTCAGGCCTGCACAGCGTACGGCCCGCGAGAGATTTTTTGGCCCGTGAGAATCTCAATTGCAAAAAATGTTGCAAAAGCCCGACTTTGGTTATGATTAATTGTCGTTCCAGAATTTTTCCTAGACCACTGTACAGCGACCTAGACTTCTGCAGCATCCGGAAAACTTATGTTGATCAATTTGGCCCTTCGACCTTTCTGAGTTGTGCAGGCCTTCTCTAAGTAAATACATAAAAAGTAGTGCAAAATGCAAATAGAGATTTTTCTGTTTGTCAGTATAAATTACCCGCATTGCCGAAGGACATCGGAAAACTGCAAAACCTCAAAACACTTGTACTTGATACAAACGAACTTTCAGTCATTCCGGAAGAAGTATGCGACCTTCATCACCTGCAAGCTTTAGCTCTCAGCAACAATTATTTAAGTCAACTTCCAGGGCGCTTCTCCGATTTGACAAAGCTGTCAAGTTTGCACCTTGCAAATAACAGGTTTGTGTTTTAAGCTTACTGGCGCCAGAACAAAATCGCATGTTATGCCCAAGTTACTTTTCTATTAGTCCGATTGTTTTGAAAATATTCTTTCGTTTTTAACAGTGAATTTTTCGCTGTATTTAAGTTTAGATGCCTTTGCACCAGACAACAATTTTAGACTTATTTGAGAACATTTTAGATTACGAGTTTTACTCATTCCACTCACATTTTCTACTTTTTTTCCGTTTATAAAACTGGAAAATATGAATTTTATATTTTTTGTATAAAAGGGTCTGTAAACTTTCGTTGTTCGACAAACAAATGAATAAAAATGAAATAATAGCTGGGAATTTATCTCATAGGGACCAGATGAGCACCCAAATGGTAAATGTGTTTCTTTGCCCAAAAAGTTGCAGCAAATGCTTTTTGAAAAAAAAAAACTAAAATAACATGTAAGAACATTTAGTCTCCACAAAGGTGACTCAGTCGAATCAATCAGAAAATTTGTTAATTTCTTATCTTTGCTGGTGACGACCGGAGACTGTGTGAAGACCATGGTTACTTGAACACAAATATGTGCAAGTCCGCATCATCGCAAAGCCGGTTGGTTCCTCAAAAGCTTGCAGCAAACCTAAAGTTTTTGATTGTCATGTAAAAAACGTATCAAATCGTAAAATACGAACAGGTGCCACCATAGGCGTAGCCAGGGGAGCCAGGGGGCCATGCTCCCCCAAAGTTTTAGTCTAGTCATTTTGTGCTTTCACAATCGGTATCCCAAACAAAATATCTAAAATAAAGAAATTCTCCCCCAAATTTTGGTCTAGCTACGCCATCAGGTGACACAACTCTTTTCCATGCGTAACATGGACAATTGTGTTTTCTTGTAATTTTTGTCATGACTTCACTTCAGCCACTTGTTTACTGGTGGATTTTTCAGCGGAAGTGGCGATAAAGAAAACTGGTAGCTGTTATGGAATAACTTTTGTCATTGGTGGCCCTTAATGTACCTGCAACGGTTCATATATCTGATTCATTGCATTTAGATTGGTCTGCTATTCAAATCAGTATCATTCAATTTCTTTTGCTCTACCAGCCACGTTACCAAAACCTTAACCGTTTGCGGGTCAACACATTCAAACGGATAGATAGACGAAATAACAAATATTGTTTTTAAATTTTGATAGATATTGAAATATTGCAAAAATGCTAACTAAAACAAATGAAAAAGTTTGCTTTTTTCACTTAAATTGTTTAGCTACTATAGAGGGACATTTCTACTCGAGGTTTCTCAGATGCTAACACCTTTATATTATTATCACTGTTAATATTAGCAAGTCGGAGGCAAGAGTCCAGTTTTTCGTTAGTTATTCGATTAATATTTTTATATTTTACTTGTTTCTTGATTGATGTAGGCACATACTCTAAAAAATATATGCGCTGATAAACTCTGACTGCTATTTAGAGCAAATCTCAATTTGGGAAACCTATCTTCTTGCAACAAATTATGAAAGTTTATTGAATTTCATTTTCTTTGATTGCAAAAATGGTTCGACTGAAGATCAGGGACGGATCCAGGGGGGGTGATTGGGGCGATCGCCCTCCCTAAAACCTATGAAAGTAACCTTTTTCACCATGATTTTGCACAATTCGGAAAACAGCATTCGCGATATAAGGTCATTTTGTCGTCCATTGTTTTGTCACAGCAATGCTGTGAAGTATACTTCATCTCTCTTACAGTAGTGAACCCGTAATGAGACTTGACTGCCAAATATCCACTGAAATCGCCCCCCCTAAACTTACTGGCTGGATCCGCCCCTGCTGAAGATCCTACACTTCAAGCTAAATTCTGGTAGCTAAGCCTCTACATAGGATTATTAATCAAATGTAGACCAGTTTCAATTTTTCAAAAACCTTGAATTTTCTCCCAAACTCACAAGATAAAGCTTGTGAGTTTCACGAAAAGGGAGCGGATTCCACGAAAAGGAAGCGGTGCACTAATTTAGTTTTGGTTTGTCTATTAATACAAATTTACAAACTTATGATAGGTTCATAACTATAGTCACGCAGGTATTTCCCGCTTATGTGTGTTGGAAGTGGGGCAGGGGGAGCCAAGGTGCCCGGAATTTTAAAATGTAGTATTTTGCTATTACCTTTTTCGCAGAAAAATATTTTTCTCATAGTTTTGAATTTGGTAGAACAAAGTTTCACCACTCTTACCCTCCCTGTAAAAACCCTCTTGGCCACTCCAGGAAAAATCTACCATTGACCAATCCCTGGGAAAAATTCTTCCGATGCTCATATTCCCGGTTCACCCATTAATGGGAACTTCATCTCCTATAGAGACGCAGTAGCGTAGCTGATGGGGGCAGGAGTGCAAACTGCCCCATGGCAAGCTAAATATAAAAACCGGCCCCCACGTAGCTTATATTTCGCTTTTGGTTTTCAGTAGATTGTTGGTTTTTGCATTTTTCGGAGTATTTTCCGGTGATTTAGGTTTTTAGTACAGCCATTCACCATCATTTATAAGTTTTTTTGGCTAGTAGGCCCCCTACAGTGGCCAGTGGGCCTCTTTCAACTAAGCTTTCCGCCCTGGCTCGAACCTCTAGTTACGGCACTGCAGAGACGGCAAGTAAGACGTGACCTGTCCAGTTATTAAGAGTGACCTGTCAGTCAGAACAAATCATTTCGAGTTTGTAAACACGAAAACATCACGTGTTTTGATTAAATTCCAATGGGTTTTGAAAGGTCTGCCACTAACTTACGTTCCTGAACACATCCTAACGCCTCTAACAGTTGCCACTACTGGCAAAACTGTCATGTTCAACGAACTATGGCAGTGCTTTTCAACCGGTGGTCCATGGCCTAGTGGTAGGCCTTGACGCTTTTTCCACTGGGCCACAGACCTTAGCATAAATCAGAATGAAAGCATTATGAGACCTGTATAATGATGTCATTATAATGATCAAATAATACGTACAAAAAGCAAAAAAATTGACCTGAATGTTACGTTTGTGACGTAACTCCTACTTTAACAGTCCTAGCTGAAGCTGTATTTACGAGAATTGCTTTGCTGTTGCATAGCATTGCAATTGTTACGGTACAGCAGCTAATACTAAGCTAAATTTATAGAAGTGTTAAATCTATGAGATGAAAAGCTTTCGGCCTCCACCAATATCTTTCCTAGTTGAATGAGCCATGAGCTGAAAGGTTGAAAACCCCTGAACTATAGGGCCTAGAAGTAAACTCAGTTTTATTGGGGGTCACGACTAGGCCTTTGTCATGACCCTAAACGTCGAAGAAAATTCAGCAACATCAAGTGTCCGCATTGGTTGCCTAACACAATAACACAACTTAGAATTCGAATCAATACAAAGGTTAGCCTAGATACAGCGCTTGAACGAAAGCATAGAGAAGAGCTTGAACAAAAATCAGGAAGCCAGAAAATCGCGTCACAAGAGTATCAAAAGTAGGGTGGTTCATATTGAAATAATGTCTGTATTCTTACATTGAAAAACTTTCTTAGAAGCTAGGTATAGTTACCGCAAGACACAGGTTTCATGCAAGTGCGATACCGAATTTGACTCTCTGCAGAAACAAATGAGCACATTGCTTTCACCGGGCTACTGTTAACTCATCTTCTATCAAAGGGTAAGCAAAGAAGCAACGTGTGGAAGATCGTCACTTTTAAAGCGGTTCTAGGACTATACAGCCACCCAGACCAGTGCCGGATTAAGAATAGTAGCAAATGTAGCAATTGCTACGGGCCCCGCGCTTTTGGGGGCTCAGCGGTCTTCAGTAATAAATGCTATTTATTGCATTATATAGAAGATTTTTTCAATCTAAGAAGTCAGTATTTTGCTACATTTGCCATAAGTAGTAAGCGAAGGTTTTCAATTGAACACTGTCTGTGTCCAGAAATTCTTTTTTTATTTTTTTTTTACAGTTATGCTCAGAACCGTCGTCAGAAAGCTTTCAGTTTTCGTTTAGCCAGGTGTGCTTGACATTTTGAAATTTGCTAAAAACTCCACCGATTTATAGTGCTTCATAATTCAATTTGGGGGGCTTGGAGCTTTGTTTGAGGGAGCCAAACCCCCAAAAGCATCCCTGTAGGGACTGGTTACGTTACGTAACAAATGGCGTTGCTCAGGGTTTCTCAAACTGTGGGCCACGGAAGAATATTTAAGGGACCACGGCCTGATATTACTGAAATTGAGTAGGGTAAGCTATTTAAGTTGAACGCTTTAAATGTTTTAACCGAAAACGTAGGCAGCTCTTCAGCAACAAACGTCACAATACTCTCTTGCCATTATGTGTCAGAAATTGTTGCAACATGGAAATTTTCACATAGCCTGCCACATTGTGCAAAACATGCAGTTACTGAAGGCATTTTGAGGCAAACAGGAGACTCTTGTTGCTATGAAAACGAAATCTGAAACCTGGCTTAAA
>JGI24159J19872_10005931_pt1 | contig 15832 bp, 7 predicted proteins | sample Ectturendosymbi4_FD_19872 | JGI IMG/M metagenome (IMG submission 19872) | reverse complement strand
TTTCCGCAAAGCGCCAATGTTTTGATCTACTTTTGCGAAATTTTGTTTAATTAAAATTGTTGAAAGATGCAGAAAGTCTAACAACGTATGGTTGCGCGCTTTCATGCAGTCAGATTGTTTGTATTCGTCCTTATTCTTCGGACACTACAATCGCATTTTACTTTGTGACTGAGTGCTCGGACGTTACAGTGTTTGTTGTTTGTCTGCAACCCTGAGGTTCTGCCTCCAACGCCGTTGTAAAACGTTCTGTTGCGTCTGTTTTTATCAACATGGCTTGTGTAGACAGTGTGTGCTTGTACTATGGTCTTCGTGTCTGATTTCAAAAATTAAATTAAATTAAACTAAATGAAATTAATTTTTTTCATTATCTACTGTCTGTAGTATTCCAAATGCCGGTTTGACGCACTTACGTTGAAAAATTAAGACTTGAAAGAAGATTGAAAGTGCTACTGCTTGCATGTTAAAAAACGTGCTGTCATTTGTTTTCATTTGGACCATGGCTCAAATCTGCTGCATAAAGTGACGTTCTGTGCGTCTTTATGCTTATTTTGCAAATAAAGCATGTCTGAAGTTGGCCTGCAGGAACTGAAAACAGGTAGCGGCGTCAGTGGCGTATACCTAGGGTTTCTAAACATGTTTTTAAAATTTCAGAGGGGCAATTGCCCGGTTGCTCCCCTGGTTGCGGGCCTGCGTAAAGCTATCCCGACTTTGAAATTTCGGTCACGATTGAACATTCGAACTGTTGTATTGCGATATTCCAAATAGCGGTAATACATTCGAATTGAAGCAACTTAGTGCAAAAATGCAAAAACGAGGCAAGCAGTTCCCTGACCATCTGCAAAAATCTGCATGAATTTTAAATGATAGATTTTATGGCCACAAAAATCTTCTGATAACACAGAATAAATTGGTCAGAGTTGCAACTAGTTTTCTAAAGCACGGCCTTCTCAGAGCCTATTCAAATCCTGAATGCAGCGTATCCGCTGTTCCCCTGTTTCGTCAGGTCTGGTCACAAATTCACAATCACCCTGGTGTGAGCTGTAGGGGGTTCTGGAGCATGCACCGCAGTGGCGTATGGTGGTCATTGTTACTGGGTGTGCGCTGTTTGTGACGTCACAATGTGTAACGTATACAACTACTGTACAAAGAAGCATTACCAACGAAGATAGGAATAAGAGATAGTAGCCCCACGGTTTGTTGAAGCCCCACTAAAATAAACAGCTCGAAATATGAGCAAAACATGTAGTATGGTTTGAACTTTGAAGCAAATTGAAGGCATGCATGGATATTGGTTTATTTCTTTAGGGAAGCAAGAACATGCATCATTTTTAGGCAGTNCATTACATTTCATCCAAATAACTTGGTTCACCTACGTCTTTGCCAACATATGCAGGATGCCTAAAGTGGGTTCAATTNGCAGGATGCAGCTTAGANCTATCGATGTAGTAGCTTCACTGATATTTTGAGATTGTTTCAATGGTTTCCTTATTTAATTTTAGTTTGAAAATGTGCAAAATATACTTTATGACCTAACATGGCAAATACGACTTTTTATGACTTTATAACTTTTGATGTAGACTTCGTAGGGGTGCAATTTTTGTTTTAAAATTCGTTTCATAGCTTCCTGAACCACAGAAAAAAATATGACTTATGACTTTAAATGGCCCTAATGATCACATCAAAGTCAGTTTTCTCTGTTTCGTCCTTTTCTATGCTCATCACAGTTAGATCACAATCTGTCCTGACTCAAAGGCCGGAGGCAGTGGCGTAACTAGAGGTTTGAGCCAGGGGAAACATAGCTAAAAGGGGCCCATACTAGCCAATACACAGAACAATAACTTGAGAAATTATGGTGAATCTTAATGTGGATGGCTATACTGAAACCCTAAATCACAGGAAAATAACGCAAAAAAGCAACAATCTGCTGAAAAACAAAAGAATACCAAAACCGAAATATAAGCTAAGTGTGAGCCCGTTTTCACATGTAGCTTGCCAAGGGAGGCGATTCGCCCCTCAACTTCCCCGTCACGCACTGCTCGGAGATATGAAAAGATCAATTTCAGTTTACTGAAAGAATGCTCGCAGCGTGCAATAGGTACTGCCATCGTTAGCATTATTTGCAAAGTAATTCCAAGATTTGGAAAGACGTTTTCATCACCATATTCAACTTTGAATATCAAACGGTTTTCAGGACGCGATGATGTTAAGTTGAACGACTTGATACTAGCATTTTGCAATCTAGAACCTCCTCGTATATATGCTTGCCATCTACATCTGAACTGTACACTGCTCATAGATTCCCACACATGCATTTTTATTTTTCACAGTCACGACCGTAATAAAGGTCTTGGACATCGAACAGAAATCCAAATTTGGACAGAAAAAGCTAACTTTAAACAAGACTACCAAATGTCTTCTTTCATGACTTAAAATTTGTTGCTCATCTGGTACGGCAAAGATATTAACTGCTGATGTTTCGAAGACTAACTATGGTTCTCTTCTTTACTCTTTGGATTGGGTCATTGTGTTTAGCTCAGGGGTTTCAAACGCTGTGGCCTGCAAGGTCGTTTTGTGCGGCCCGCGTTGCTTTTTGGGAATTTTCAAATAATTAACATTTACATTATTTGTGTAAGGAATTTTCAAAATTAAACATTTACATTATTTCTTAAACTCGTCTCAACCAGATTCTGGCTAATCTCTTGCCCAAAGCGCGGCAGCACAGACTGGCTTAGCCTTTCTTCTAGCCAGGGATGTAGTGCTAACAAAAAAGGTGTGGGAAGTTGGGAGCGGACCAAAATATAGCCATTTTAAAACAGCTGCAAACACATTTTAAAGCAAAACGTGAAAAAGGTGCGGAACGCCGTTCCCACGCGTTCCCGCCCCACTACATGCCAGCTTCTAGCGATGAGGTCATGTAGAAATGGCAATCGAGCGTTGTTGTTCTGTCACAACCAGAGGCGAATTTTCATTTTCGGGGCCCTAGGCTATTTCAAATTGGGGTCCCTCCTGAAAGGTTCGCGACGACTGATGTCATATAAATTAGGACTACACGTGCTCGCTACATTGACTGAACAAGTTGTTCCAATTCATAACCATATTACTTTATTCTGAATTCCCTCGATATCAGGAACAGAAACAGTCATAATGAAGCTAACGAGAAAGCCAGCGGTGAAGTTATCTGACAACACTCCCATTACGTATTTATTGAGTTCCCTGTGCAGTTGCACGGTTTGCAAGTGTCAAGAGTTCGCTCTGAATAAAGCACCTGTACTTCTTACGACACTTAACAGCCTGTTACTGTACATCAGTGGTGCTCAAACCGTGGCCCGCAAGGCCCTCTGGAGTGGCCCGCGAAGCAATTTTCATTGTAAAGTAAACTTAACACTTTAATCATTTAAGAGAATTTTTTAGATAATTTTTAGTGAGATTATTAATTCTTGTGACCCGCGAAGGGTTTCTGAAAGACAAATGTGGCCCACGAGCCAAAAAGTTTGAGCATCACTGCTGTACATAGTCGGCGATCGACGGGGCTTTTGTCTGCAAAATCGCTGAAAATTTTGTCATACTTTTTCTTTCTGGATAAAACGAGTTCCTCCCCGAAACAAACCTGATAAGCATTTTACATTAATTTTCAACTGTAGGAAACTAAACGGAAGGAATAGTCGGACTCAAAACTACTTCAGTAATTGACAACGTCATTGACTGGCACCTCCCGAACAAAATTCTTGGAGGCGCTTAAAAGGTAAAACTGAGACTGGTCCTTTCATACTTCCGTGCCTCAATGTCTAATAGTAAGTCAGGGCAGACTGTGCCATCTAGGTTTGATGAGGAAAGGAGCATTTTTGTGTAATTCAATCGGAAAAGGCTGGATATATTAATGTTTCGATGGAATTGTGTTTTTCGAACACAAGTGATACATGACTTGCATTAAATAAAGTATTGTACAATTCAAATTAAATGTGTTTGTTTTCAAAAGAAATTGTCGTTTGCAGTTGCAATATATTGTTTGATTTTTTTCTAAGATATACAATTTTGTCAGGCAACGCTACCTTCGCCTATAAATTATGAGAACGTTGTTATTTGAATGTTTTGATATTCTTCATAATAAAAATAAATGAGTATAGAAGTATGTTATGGTCCTTATTGATAATTTATATTTTATTTGCTGAAAATTCGAAGCAAAAATAAATACAAATATTTTCCGTTTCAAAACATTTAGTTTCTTAATGTTTCAACTTTCGTAAAAATTGTGCCTATATATAATACATAAATTATAGAAAGGGCGCACACATCATCTTTGCCATTGGCGCCATTTCGCACAGATATGCCACTGCACTTTGCGCCATTGAATATCTGCAGCCTTAGCTACAGTGCAGGCTGGTCTTGCCATCAACCAGTATCTTACCCATAAAAAGCAACAAGAGATAGACCCGGGCTGAACGAAAGTATAATCTAAAAAAGCATTCAGGCATTTTGTTCCACACATTATACGTAACAATAACCAAGTGTTAACGCCATAAAAAGAGAATGTTCATCGTCATTCACTTCAATCCTTTGCGTTCATTCTTCTATATATAGATCTTTTGTTAGCGGTATAGTAAAAAACCGTGCGTTGAACCAAAACAAAAATACACAGTTTTGTGATATTAATGCATTAGATAAGGGCGCTGCGTTGATGTAGCTTTGTTGTTAATAGTGTATGGGCACAAAATAGAGGTTCAAGAAACTGGAAATCACAAATTAAAATTTTTGCCAAGCAATTTTTGCGGCCCGTCAAAGTGGCGCCCATGGCTCGAGCCATGCCTGCCATGCCCTAGATACGCCACTGCAAATGTGTTCGAAAAATGGGTCTTCGGGATTTGGGGTTTATAAAGCGTTATTTTAATTACGGGAATAAAATTAAGTACGGTAATCCGGACCGGACAATTTTGGGCATATTAAACGGGTGGATTTATTAACCATAGGATTAACAAGCTGGGACTATTGTACCCATATGCGTACGGGAAGACATTTTACTGGGGGTGCGACAAAAATTTGCCCTGAAAATAACACTTTGGCGTAAAAATAAACAATTTGCCCTTTTACCATTCAGGATTTTTGAGCAACTTTGTGCTTGCCCTGAAAAATAGAGTTTGCCCTAAAAATTTTCACTGTATTGAATACACTTTCATACACAGGATTTTTAGCAACTTGCGCTTGCCCTGAAAAACAGAGTTGCCCTGAAATCTTTCACGTACTGTAACATTTTTTATCATTCAGGGTTTTTGAGCAACATGCGCTTGCCCTAAAAACGGAGTTTGCCCTGAAATTTTTCAAGCCGGGGGTGCTGCCGCTCCGCCGCCCCCTTCTCGTACGCCAATGACTGTACCTGTGCATACCAGAGATGATCGGACTCCCTTCGCCACGGAGGTCTTTGATGGGTTAAGCCCCCCAAACAGAAATATGAAACGCTAAAAGTTAGTGGAATTTTTGTCAAATTTGAATGTCAAGCCACGCCTGAGTAAAGCCTCTCCCTATTGACGACTTTCTGGCGACGATTGTGGATCAGAGTCAATTTTTTTGTTCCTGATCCTGCTCATGTTCCAAAAAAGTAACTCCAGCTTCTCATTGAGGCAAATATCGTTCAACTCTTTGACCAGAGTTCTTTAGGCACAGTCACAATGAAACAACTATCGCTATCATTTCACGTACGAATTAGCCTATTCATGCAATCTTATCTTCATGCCGCTAACTACTGTCGTTGCAAAATTTGAGATCTTTCTTCTAGATTTCCACCATGCAATTGCAACATTTACTTTGCATTTATTTTAACAAATTTGTATTTTCATAATTTGTTCCAGATTTTTCTCTTGTTTGATAGGCTTAAAATTTGCCCGGGTTATTTTTGTTTAAATCCCTGGCAGCTTCTGCCTCGGTGCGTCACATTCATACTATTTTTGTGCTTGTGAGTGACACCTGCTGCACGGGAGTAGTCACGCGGTCTGTCATGTGATAATCATGAGTTTGTCAATCAACCGAAAGTTAAATTTAGAGACTCATCAACATCACCTGAGAACACCTGTGGCTTATATTTGATCACAATAGTCATGGCTTTGCATTAAAGTCTAATACAAAAAATAAAAACAACCTGAAAGCGGCTCAGTGCAGAACCGTCGCCAGACAATATTCAAAAAAGGGCTTGGAGCTTTGGGGCTAAGCCCACCAAAGCCCCCCAAGGCAACAGGACTGGCTCAGTGTTACTGAACTGCTGGCGAGGCGAGAAGCACTACGTTAATTGTGTGTGGTGAACAAATTAGCTTAGATAGAAAATGAAAGTTCAAAAAACAATAGAAACGAAGAAAGGATGCTGTTAGAAACAAAAACTACAGAGATTTGTTAGATTACTTTTTTAAACAAAGGCAGTAGATGAACAATGGATTCAGTGGACTTACTAGGTTGAAGCTCGTTTACACAACAGCAGATTAGGTTTCTCGAAGTGCAACGCAGATTTTGGTAAGTTTACACGCACGTAGAGCAGAGCGAAGTACATATTCTTCCCCGAATTTTCATGGTGGTTTGAGAAGCTGTGCGGGAAGAATTAAAATTTCAGTTTGTAGAACTAAAATTTCGCGAAGTAGATCTCATTGATGTAATTGTAAACTACCACTGCACTTGCTTATTTGCAACTTCCGAAGGAACGTTTAGAACCAGGAGTTAGTAAGCACCCTTTAAAATGGAAAGAATTTGATGATTTTTAGACTGCACAGAGATGGGTTAGCAATGCGATATTTATACGAAGAAAAGCAACAATCATAAAAAAGAACCAATGGGTTCTGCTTAAACAGTGACAAATCCCTGGCAATGATATGGACATTATGTTCTTCAGCGTTCAAGCTTACAGTGACCTTTACTGAAGGTGTGGTTTGCGCATAGAATGGGTGATCGTGGTGCGGCCGGTACGGCGATCACATTGAGACGAACGCAAAACCTCATGGGAAGAGAGTTTATCAGAAATTATGCTCGTTGTTTCCTGCAAATTCCTGAAAGGCATCAAGGTGGTACATACTGCAGGGCAGCACTTGCAGGTCAGTGGTCGACATTGCAAAGAAAAAGGGAGGAGCACTGAAGGAAATTAAAAATGAAGGCAACGAGCGGAAGTATGACTTGCCCGAGCGAAGGTCGGTTGTGCAGGCGTGTGGAGTAAACCTGGCTTTGACTCACCACCTTTCCTATACGCAGCTGAGCTACGAATCGTGACAGCAGTCTGGTTTAAATAATATTCAACGAGAAAAACAAAGCAATTGTAGGATGCCCAAAATCTCACCCTAAAACTGCACACGCAAGCAAAAAATCCGAAAATGCAAAGCAAATCTAGGAGGTTTTACTTCAAATTAGCAACCTGATGTTAAATGCGCTGCAGTAAGAAGATTGTCTTGCGTAAAATACCTAAGCTGTGCTACCCCCATTATAGCAGTTAGAAATAGAAGTGTGCAGCTAAAACCTTAACTAATGAACCTGATTAAAGTAGACTCATCAATTGAAATCAAGCAGAAAAAAATTAGCGAATAAACAAGGAAAGCACAAAACATCAAACAACAGTTTAAAAAAAACTGAGCAAAAAATTGTTACAAAAAATTTCGAAAAATATGCAATTTCATTCAGCGGTTGTCAACCCTAGCGAGATATTGTGACAGTCAGTTTACGTTGTGTGAAGCGGCAGTGAAACGGTAAAAAAAGCTTAAAATTAAAAAATTTTGCAATGTTGCAAGTGTTTCAGGTCTTATCATAGCATGACTTGAATAAACTGCGAAAATAGTTTTATGAAAAAAACGATAGTGCTGCTTAAGGCTTCGGCGAGCAACATCAAGAGACTCCTTTAAGACAATTTTCGAAAACTTTCATAAACGAAACGATAAAACTGCTTGTCTTTCGGTCTGGACCTATGGTTCAGAGCTCGCAGGCTGGTGTGGGACGTCACAGTCGTGGACACTTTTACTCCGCACCAGCAGCACAGATGCCGAGACTGTAAACGCAGAAAATACATCATCTTCTAATAAGTTGGAGGAAATTTCAGATTTGAAGATTTTTTCTGAATGCTTCCGTAGGCAACTGAAAACGCTATGGCGGGCCGCTAATTACATACCCCTGGACTAGCGCTACAGATCGTGACTGTTATAGAAACACCAATTCATTCATGCAACCAGTTGCAATTGAGACCACCCGTGTCTATGTCTATGGAAGGCACACTGCTTCTTTTTCTGCAATCTTGCAAAAAACTTATTGGTGTGACTGGTAACCTTAGACAACATTTTGGCCTGCCTGATAGTCATCCCCAGCCTAACCAGCATTACTGCCTACCACTTGCACCCTTATTGTTTTTTTATGTACGTATGTATACTATATTTAATGTCTAGCAGCTATTGCGTTCCGAATGAACATTTTCTGTAAGTTTTGCTAACCTCTATAGAAGTGCTATTTGGCTCGGCCGACATCTCGCAAACCGTGCTATAATTCTTATTCATTTCACACTTCGAAAATTTACATAAGAACGGTTATCGTGACTACTACGTGTAACGAAGCTACTGCACTCTGATATGTTCAATTTTGCTTTCAAATTCTGAGGCGAAATGACAAAAAACGGTTAAAAAACAGATCCACGGAAATACGTCGAAAAAGCGTTATAAGCAGACAAAGCAGCATTTACACATTTTCATGGTCTTCTTGGTTTGTTCAAACAAGTAACAGACAGCCTTGCTTTGGTTAGGTGCATATATTATATATCACTCTGTTGCAGTTACACGCAAGTATGCATTAGATCAGTGGTTCTTAACCTTTATAAACACGCCGAACCCTTACGTAGCTTTCCAAGCTTTTGTTGAACCCCATTTTTACCCAATAACAGAAAGTGAAAATGGGTTACATGTTTGAGATGACCTTCACCGAACCCCTGAAACGGCTCCGTCGAACCCTAGGTGTTCGATCGAACCCAGGTTAAAAACCACTGCATTAGATGTAATGCATTGATATTTAGATTGGCGTAAGACATTTAGATAGACGTAACTTCTTAGGGCCCGCGAACTTTATCAATCCTACAACAGGTGATTTTAGTTAGAACAAGCACAACATCTTTTAATAAAAATGTAGCCTACAATTTTAACAGCGTAACTAGATTGCAGAGAGCTTCTGGAAATTGATCAACAAAGATAGATTTACCATACTGAAAGATTTTGCACTAAAAATGCACTAGGTGTTTGGAGCAAAGGCGCAGCCGGTAGGGGCTGAAGGGACTCAAGCCCTCCCTTAGCAATCAGAATATTGATGTTTATTTTCATAGATGGGTACTGTGGCAAGCGTTTGTGTGTTTATTTCGCGGTCTGAGCAGCGTGCAGCTATTCTGCGAAAGTTCGTCCAAAGAGAACAGTGACTTCTAGTCGAAAAAGTAAACCTATACCTCTGTGCGGAACTCGCTGGGTAGAGAGNCACAATTCTGTTGTCACGTTTGTGGAGTTGTTACCAGTAATTTATAAAACTTTGGACGAACTTCAGACTAGTGACTAGTCGAACTGTGCAAGTCGACGTGGCAGCCAGAGCGTCACAATTCCGTTGATCAATTCCATTTGCAGCACATCATTTTTAGTTTCTGTATATGTCATTGAACACATTTCTGCCATTTTATTGCCATTATCGAAAATGTTGCAGGAAAAGAATCTGGATATTTTTGAAGCAAATTAACTTCTGGATGGAGTGCTTTCACTTCTGCAGGAGCAAAGACTTAATTCAGAAAATACTTTCAATCATATTTTCGAAAGGAGCACTGTTGTTTGCAATAAACTTGATGTTCCTGTCACAATACTGCGCGGTGCGAACCGGAAAAATTACAGAAACAATTTTCCAGCTGCTAATCCTGAATAATTTTTTAGGTGCTCTGAATTTGTTCCTTATATGGATCAGTTAACCTCTGAATGAGAGAATAGGCTTCAAGACGGCATGTACGTAGAGCAACATGTACGTTGCTTTGGAGATTATTTCTAAAGTTTTGCCACTCTGCTACCGATGTTCAAATTAACTGTTTGCTCACCCCATACCATGAGGATATAGACAGCCATGTTGTGATTTCAGCAGATATCAAATGATTAACCAAAAACTGGGAAGGGGTAGAAGAAGAAAGGCGACCCTCAAACGCGATTGAAGCACTGTTGGAATGTCAACAAGAATTTTTTAAGAATGTTAGGAATCTCCTTGAATTACTGGCCACAGTTCCTGTTTCAAACAGCTAGGCTACTGCTGACTGAAGTTTCAGCACACTGAGACGACAGAAGACCTATCTGAGAACAACCATGGAAAGTGACCGCCTCCCTGGCTTGGCTCTTGTGCATGTCAGTGCATACACACCACCCCATTAACAAGGAGGAAATTCTTGAAGACTTTGTTGCGAGTGAAAGGCGTTGATCAGACTTTGGTGTTTAATTAGACTTAGCTGTTTAATTACACTGACAGTGATTCTGCGCCTAAAAAATCGTATCCAGTGATTGTTAATTCCATTACCTGTGGTTTGCTGAAGGTTTTGCTTGTAATGCTTTGAAGCGCTGTGGTCTTGGGATGAATGGGATGGAAGTTCCCGCATATATTGTTGTGCAGAGCTCATGTCAATTATTTTTTTAAATATTGTGAATGAATGTGCCACTCTGCTTGTTTATATTTTAAAAAATGTGAACTTTACAGCAGTTTTACTTAGGCTACTGTATACGATGTTTATCATCTACACAAGCAGGATCTTCATTTTGTACAAGTCTTTTTTGTTTTTATGAAGGGTCATGGCTGCTNANAGCATTATCGCAATTTTTACTTTACGCGTATACTCTTACACTTTGCTAACAGCTAGCCAATTATCTTGGCCTTTTCAGNAGATCACTGTGGTGTAGGTTTACAGTTAATTTTGACACGACTTAAAGGTACTACTCGTACTATGAAAGAATATCGAAGAAACAAGCTGGCAGTTTAGTTGGAAGGTCCCCAGTTTTCGTGGCGAGTACAGTCAATTGTTTATCCACAAATTATGTGCTTTTCTTGCTTGGCTATTCTAATCACAAACAATTTTTCCTTTTCAAGGCTTTTTGCTTCCAAAACTTCAGCCCCACCCTTAGAAAAATCCTGGCTGCGCCCCTGTTTGGAAACACATGTGTGTGAGAGTACCAGGGTTGCGGAGTCGGAGCCGGAGTCGTGCAGTAAGGAGTCGGAGGTTTTTGGTTGGAGTCGGAGTTGAATTCCTAACAACACTGGGAGTCGGAGTCGGATTTTTTTGTCCGACTCCGGATGTCCAGGTGGGTCACTTTAGCATCACACTCCTAAATTGGGAATTCCTGTCGAAATGGTACAATTCCTTACGAAACTTTTGTTGAAACAGAGGTTTCTTGCTGCGCGGCACGATTTCCAGTGATTTTAACATCCAAATTTCGATCCGTTTATGTGTGTGGGAAATTTTGGAAAGGCGGAGTCGGATATTTTACCTCCGACTCCACAACCCTGGAGAGTACGTACACTTTTTACAAGCCAAATCTAAAAACAGAAATCGAATGACAGGCGAAACACTGGACGATAGCCTCCGACTTGCTGCCGCTAACACTGGTATTGATAAAGGAATGATAGTGTAAGAGAAACCTGGACCACAGGCATCACACCGATAGAGATTTGTAATGAACATGGACGTCGAAAGGATTTTTTCCATGGGGGGGACAAAGTGGATTTTTCCAGGCGTAGCCAAAAAATATTTTTGAAGGGGGCCAAAAGTGGCAAAATTTGATTTTACCCAGTCGAAACTAAGAAACGACCTTTTTTTGCTAAACAATTGATAGGAAAATTTCAAATTCCGGGGGGGAAAGTCCCCCTTCCAACCTTCCGACGCCCATTGTAATGAATTTATTTGACAGCAGACACGCAGTCCATAGTACATGCACACACTCTGTGCACAACGCAGGTTGATAAAAACGTACAAAACGTTTTACAACGGCATTGGAGGCTGTATCACAGAGTAAGACACTTTTTTACACTAGATTGCCCGTGTTTCTTCAATACCTAAAATGCCCAAGGGTAGTCATTTTGACTACTTTCATTGTTGTGCACAAAAACTAAGGTTTAGTGCGCTTTCGCTTGTACATAGCTTGTATTTAATTACAGAAAGGAAAATTGGCTCTAAGCAGGTTCATCTTAGAGTTTTATCTGCATGGTTGGGATACTTGTAGCATTGCGCTATGAGACTTTTTATGCTGACTACAAATGTGTTGTAGTTTTATTTCAAAGGCAAATTCTCCACGCTGATAATATGACACGTACAGGTGTTTCGTTGCTAGAACATTACAATCGAAATTGTCTGTAAAACTCAACTTGGCTATACAGCGCATTTATTGCAGACACGTTGTACTAGAGAAGTGCAAGTTCTGCATAAAGATTTTTTACACTGACTGCGCACTCCAACAGAGCGGTTTCTCTTGCACAAAATCTTCACTTGACAAAATTTTTTGGCTCCTTTTCATTGTCGTTGTTGTTGGTGAATGATGCTTGGCCTGGAATGTGATTTCGTTTCTGCACTTGTGGCCCAGCTAACTCCTCTGTCAATGTGCGGCTAAAGTCTCTGCGAGAAATGTTTTCATTGTTGATCTCTTTTTGTAGAGGACCCAGGCAGGACCAGATTAAGGGGGGGCAACGGGGGCAATTGCCCCGGGCCCTCCGATCCGAGGGGGCACCACGTGATGACATTTATTTGTTTTAGATAAAATATTCGTTTGAAAAATTGTCGTGATTCCAAAGAACTACAATAATACAACTCTTATTCCGATGTTGCGTTGAGTATCGTTAACGATTTTTCTGCAAGTTTGACTTTCTGCCAGTTTTAGTAATCACTACTGAATATAAATATTTTATTCAATGCAAATATGTTTGAATTTTGCTTGTAACATTTCCTAATAACCGTTCTTGTGGCATGGGTTTCTACTCGTGCATCAAACATACTGCAAAAATGCCGCGAAAACGATAATACAGTAGCATTTGTCTAACTCGTCATCATTTAATTCATCAATTCTCTTAATTCGTTACTTTTTCGTCGGTTCCGGCAGTATTCCTATCTTTAATGTACATTTTTGTTTGTCTAATTCGCTCAATTCGTCACCTCTTTCTATCCCTGAGAAGCGTTTTGTTCGGCTAATACGACATTTGCAGTTTCGCTTTNGATGTCTAAGCAGCTATGGCGTGTGGGAAGTCAAACAAATTAAGGATCTTTATCTGAGAATTGTTGCATCTTGCAATTTGTTTATCGACTTNATGCACGAGATGCGAAGCGCGACCCGACTCCCCATTGAAAGAACGGGGAAAGTAAAAGTTTATTAAAGATTTAAAAGTTTTTTTTAGATGAAATTTAAACAGAGTAGTCTGGATAGAGTAGAGGAATTAAAGAAGTTCATTTAGTAAACAACCATAACGTCTTAATCGTGTATTTTACTGCAAATAAAAACACTATGTATACGAGTTACTATGATAAAGTATACCAGCTGCTGTGATAGAGTTTTCACCTGTTTGCATGATTCGTCACTTCGCCTAAATCGTTACTTTTTTATAATCCCCTTGAGGTGACGAATCAGGCAAATTCTACGTATTTCCGTGTTTAAGCAGCAAAGCTAGTTCTGCTGTGGTTGCTGTTTAATATCAATGATTCCGTAACTTGTGCCGTCAGGAGGTAGCCGCAGCTGAACTGCAACCTTTGTTTCGTCATAAAGGGTAGCCTATGGTGGAAGCGCACTTTTTAAAGATGTCTACTATTCTTGAGTTACAATTACATCATAAACATATGAAGCTAGTCAAGCCATTCACATCACATGTTATTGCGTGTTCTGTCAGAAAAGGTTTTTGATCAGTCGATATGTAGAACAAAAGAGCAGAAAGCGAGATTGCAGTGTTTAGCTAGCGCGATGCCGAAATCTGTAATGCAATCCGGACAGACTTGGACAACTAAATAATTCTAGTTTTCTAATTCGTTGAATTAGCGTTAAATGCCGGTAATTCTAATTTTAAGCTAATTTACTAAAAGCTTCAGTGCTCTAATTTTAATTCTACTCTAATTTCCGGTTTTGCCAAAAATACTAATTTGTCCAACGGTATTTTTAAAGATCAAACGAGAGTGCACCCTCGTGCAACGACAGTGCGATAAAATGGTCACAAGTGCCATGCTTCCATTCCATCACTTGAAAAGCTAAAGCAGTAAAAATTCGATCAATTTCTTTTTTCATTCACAACTGCAGTACAAGCTATGTGACCTTGTCAATGAATATTATAACGCCACATTGCCTATCAACTCGCACGCAGAAGTTAGAATAGTTGCCAGACAGTCAGTCAGCTGTGATGTTTCAGGCCAGGACAGTGGTGGGCAAACTGCGGCTCGCCGGCATACTTTGCGTGGATCTTCCACCTGAATAGCGATATCTCAACTTGATATAGTTGTTGTCTTATATTCAATGTTTGTTTCATTTATCAATGTCTTAACACGAGTTCATGAAGTTAGTTACCAGGGAGTCTACACGATTTGATAAGACGGATAGCCTGAAAGCTCAAAATTATAATTTTTCAAAGAGGTCTACTGCCAAAAACATAAGTGTAGGAGCAAGCAAATTTTAGGGGATACAAAGGATTTTTGCCCAAATTTTCCCAAACTTGCCCAAAAAGTTGTCGTGCAACGTTTGCCGACCGTTTTTGTTGTGTGACCTCCAAAAAATGGTTTGTTTTTCTGCAAACCTTGGGCGCCTTTTTTCGAAGGCAAACAACGATGGGCGCCATTTTTGCCCAGATTTTCAGGGATTTTGCCTAGATATTTAGGAATTTTGTTCGGATTTTCAGGGATTTTGCCCAAATTTTCAGGGATTTTCCCCGGATACTCAACAAATAGAAACTTTTGGGGGTGCGCTTGCACTCCTACCCCACTGGTCAAAAACCCCTCCTACCCCACTGGTCAAAAACATTTTGTAATTTTCCCAATGTCGAAATGAGAACGAATGGTTTTTGCAAAGAAGTTATAGATGACCAAAAAGTGGCAGAGTACAAATGTACATTGCAAGACAANAATAACTGGAGGAGTCCGATTTGAAGTCAGATTTCATGAATTGCATGAGTNAAAATCATGCTTTGTAAATCCATTCAACGTTAATGCAGTAGACGATGGCTGTCTAGTTAACAACCTTGTGTCACAAACTAGTCAGCTGTAGAATTGAAATTGGCCGAAATGCAAGAAGATCTGGTTCTAAAAAAATTCAGTCATTGCGACTCTACAGTTAGTTCTGACGACAGGTTCCAGAAAGTAAATACCCAGAATTTAATCCGACTCATTTCTGTATTCAGCACGACATATTGCTGTGAATTTTTATTCTCTGTTATGAAGTTCGTAAAAACAAACCATCACGCAACCCTAACAAATGAACACTTGGGTGATCTAATTCATACATTTTTGACAACGTACTCTCCAGATTTTTTAAGACTATGAATAAAAAAACCTAAAATTGATAAATGATGCGTTTGTTGTAGATCCTTTCATGCAATACTTGCTTTCAATTACTTTAAATCCTTTCATGCAATTCTTGCATTCTCTATCGGTTTTGTATTAAAACTAAAAACTGGTGTTGCGGCTCGGTTGTGCTTTTCGTTTTCTGCAAATGACTCTTCCATTGAACAAGTTTGCCCAACCCTGTTTTAGGTTATTCGAAAAACGAACATCGTTTCCCTCAAAGGCGCAGCCAGGGGGGGTGCTGAAGGGGCTCAAGCACCCCCCTTAGCGATCAGAATATTGATGTTTATTTCTTAGTTTTTCACCAACATT
>JGI24159J19872_10005928_pt1 | contig 15835 bp, 9 predicted proteins | sample Ectturendosymbi4_FD_19872 | JGI IMG/M metagenome (IMG submission 19872) | reverse complement strand
AAAACGTTGGTTTGGAAACAGGGCTATGACGTCATTTTGTGACGTCACAAACAGCGCACACCAAATACAAATGACTACCCTATGCCACTGAATGAAAACCCCCCATGAAAAGTTTCTGCGTACGCCACTGAGTGAAAAGCCCTGTTCTATTAGATGTTTTTATTTTATTTTCTTTTGGTTTACCTAAAGAGATACTGAAAACGTTTTTATTGTCGTTATCGTGTTAATGTCAAACGCCACCGGAGTGTTTGAAGCAGAGCACACCTGCTAGCTCTGAAACCAAAAATCATGTTTTGAGCCATTTCAACATTGCGTTGTTTGATTTAAAATGCGAACAAAGCAAAATATTTTTTGGTATGAAGGTTGTCAATTTGTACAAGCCTTAAAGTGCTATAACGTGGATAAAGAAACGTTCGCAATACGTATGCTGATGATGAGCACAATATATATGTTTGGAGTATGTTTGTTCCCATGTAATTGATTTACTAATAACATTTTTTGCTTTATATTTCTTGTCCAATTTCAAATTGTCTGAAAAGAAGCTTCGAAAAATTCACTCAACCACACAACATTCTGTAAGATGCGCGCAAGTGGCCTGCGCAATTTAAGAATATTGGAAGCCCCAGACAATTACATTTTTCTCAAGAACATCTTCAAATTATTATTGCTTCAGAGGTTCGATCGAACTCAAACAGTACATTATCATGAAAATAAATATTTACTAATTTTTGGCTTACTTATTTGTTTTATTCTAAATTAGTAATTACTGAAAGTCGTCTACAGCTTGGAATTTAACGATCGAGAAGACAAAGTAATGTCGCACACTTTACAACTGTGACCCTGCAAATCAAGTGATCTTCTTTGTCTAAAACCTTCATCACATGCTAACAAGTGCTTACCCAAACAAGACTTTTCACTTTCAATAATATTTATGCTACTTTCGAAAGGAACGCAATATGATGTCGGTGAAATATTTCAAGTTCGCCACCACTTTTCAGGTTGAAGTTTATAGCTAAAAAACTCTGGTGACAGTTTTTGTTTGAGATGACGTTTCCTCATGTAAACTGAAAAAGTCAGTTTTTTCTCATACAAAAAATACATTTCGTAAAATGCATGGCAATAGAGTAGTTTCGCTGCGATGCGCATTGACTGAGGACCTCATTTTTCACAGTGAGATTTCTACTTCGTCTCTTGTAACCGTTTATCTCCATCTTGCTTGAAAAATGAAAGCCATGTTGAAATTCAAGACCGCCTTTCTGCTTACGCATTTTATACCTGTTTTTTTGCGCCACAGTCACGGCGCTGGTAGCTGTGGNTTTGTTGCTTTGTAATTGGAGTCAGATGGTTTTTTGGTGAAAGTAATTATTTTAGGAACAAACCTTTTTCTAATTTTCACTTGCCGCTGCTTGCCCTTTTGATCTCTTTATGGATATATTCATTTTAATTTTATGTTTGATTGCTTTCTCTGCCCTTGCTTTCGTTCTTCAACTTTCAAGCATTTACTTGCGGATTCAGGACTGAGGATGCGCAGAGTTACGTGAAATCGATTTCACATCAAAATTAATTTGCTGATTAGTTTCGACTTCGTCGTATGACGACGCATCGCGTCACATGCATAAAGCGCGCAGTCAGGAAGTGCTTCAAAAGGCAGCCACGCACAAGCAACGATAGGGTGAACATGATCTAGCGGGGAATCTCTGTTGTTGCTTGCCCGTTGCACAGTGGACTTGGTGCTCCTTCCGTTGCGTGTTCGAATCGCCCTTGATAAGCCGTAACCAGCCTGCTGGACAGATTGCCCGTTGCAGTCAACTTTGTAGAGAAACATACTTGCCACGAGATCTTTAGAGATGAGCGCCTCGGTATTATAGCAGTCTGTCCTGCTACCTCACATTAATAAACATCGGTCCTCCATCAAAGGTTGCTGTCTCCAAATTAAACCCTTTCAAAAGGTGAAAGTCTGTCTTGAATAAAAAGATACTTGGATATCTTACGAGCAACCAGCTTTATCCGCAAGTCTGTCACCGAGCAGCTGGGCCTCTGCTTTCGTCTTGTAAGTTATTCCCATTGGATTGCTTTGCAGGATTGCTTGATGGAACAGCGGTGCGCTGTAGTCGTTGACCAGGTGCACAGCTATGCTCTGAGCCCCTGCACTTTGACCGAACATGGTTACCTGTTGAAAGCAGAAAAGCAATTGTACTTTTTCTCTTCAGTCTCCTCACGTTTTTATGATAACAAAGTGATGACGGTTTGGGCCACAACCTATGCCAGTCAGCAACAACTTGTTTTACATTTCTACAACTTGCTTTGTATAGAAAGAACGCTTCTTATATACCAGCCCCGTTGCCAAGTATTATTATTTAACGAGTTTTGTGGGGAATCATCGATACTGATCAACGTAACGTTGTGTTATATTTCTTTTTTATTTGGATGGCATAAGTTTGTCCCTGATTGATTGAGTTTATTAAAGAAAGGTTATAAGTTAAGTCAGCCCGTCACAAGATATAGTAGGTTTGAGTAACGCGATCACATAAGCACTTTGACGTATTGCAACGCAACAGAACAAGATAAACAATATTCTTCGTCAGGTAAACACAGTTGCTCATAAACTTGTTTTATGACCTGATTTCGATGTGCAGAATGATTGACCGTAAAACTGTCAAACGAAAAAAATAGCGCATGTTTGATCCTAACAACTGTTTGCTAATAAACAGTAACACGACGAAAGCCTGTCAAACTTGATGTTCAGGTTTAACCGGTTTAGTGGACTTTTTCCAAAACATCAATCAGTCGTCGCAAACTGCATAGTCATTTTGAATATTGGGTTTTTACAACCTGTTTTCCGAGCAAACCTAAATTTGTTATGTGAAACCTTCTTTATCAATCCATCTGAAACAGAAAGTAGGAAAGTTCATGAAACAGAGCGGTTTGAATGTAACGAAGAACCGTTTGAATGCAAAGTCACTCTAGAGTGCATATTTCAAATGGTCCAAGCTGTAATGACTTTAGCTAGAAGAGGAAAAGCCAGGTTTACAACAAATGCGATAATGCTTGTGAGTTATTGTGAAATAGGTGCTATTTATTGAAAACACATATTTTGGCGCGAAGTAATAAACCCATTTGATATCACTACACACTGCTGGTTTAAAACAACACGATTTAATGCTTTCCTGCAAACACGTTTACGCAAAACGTCTTTTGTAAGTCACCTCCTTTTACAAGAATATGTGTTTGCATCATTCTGTGGCTTTGTAAAGCCCTCAGCATCCATATACATAGCTTCAGACTTAAGTAAACTAACAACACCTGATAAAATCAAGTTGTCAAACTGAATTGCAAATGCAAAGGAAAGAAAATATCTTATACATATTTTCATTGAGATCACGCAAACACTGATAAATACCTTAAGTCATCGCAAATGCAATAAACGTGCCAGGAGTAGGGACCGTAAAACTTGAATGGATTTATAAAAAGTGTGATTTAGGGTCACACCGCTTGTAATCAACATAGTATTGCCATCAGCGGAAAAAACAAACCAAAAATAATTTAAATTGAAATCTACCTACATCAACTTTTCCTCACGGTTTCAATGTGCCAGTCCGCTTTTGAATTTTTTTAAATTCAACTTTCATAATAATATTGTATTTGCAGCACTTACCTGTAGTTCTTGCTTTGGTTGTTCTCTAAAGGCACAGGTCAAAAAACTTTGGCTTAGTGTAAGTTCATACTAATCATTTTTTTTCGATGTCGCGTAGTGGCATCGCAAAGGGAATTTTTTGCAAATAACTTCCTTTTTTGGGGTTTTATTGCTTGGTTATCCCTATACAGTAAAATATACAACCTAAACTTAATCACTGCCAAGTTGTGTTAACCCTTACTTTCCAATCAGTGTCGCAAATTCCAGTATTGCAACAGGAAATATGCTTTTTATTATTGGCTACCATCTGGACACTTTCAGTTTAACGCAGTTTAGTGTGTAACCGGAAGTAANGCTTCCTTGATAAACACCATGNTGTCATAAACAGGGCTGGATATTAGAATTTAGGGGCCAAGGTGAGCGCGTCGTTCGCCTCCCCTAATATCCATCCCTGGTCATAAAAATGTTACGCATCTTGATTTTCCTGGAAATCTTTTTGGAGATGTCTGAATACGTCTCATCGAATTAGGAAAAATTATTTCTCAACGACGACCTAACATTCATTTATTGAAAACGTCAGTTTTGCCTGTTACTTTTTTGTGCTAACAGTGATAAAAGGCACACATTTTCATTATATATATGCAAGGACCCCTGTGGATAAAGTACCGATTAAATTATAAAAAACATACTCTTTGTTTAAAAATCTGTTCTCCTGAAGGCGCTTACGAGAAAAGCTAAACAGAGAATTAAAAGTAGCACCATGAGAAGAAATTTCAGTTTTAATGAAGGCAGTGAATTATGGGAGTCCGCACAAATTTTTCCAGGGGGAAACGTGGACATTTTCCCTATCCTTTTCAGGTTGCTGACGATGCAGTGTAAATGGACGCTCACAAAACACTTTACATTTTCTGCACCATAAAGAAAATGTGCTATTGGTGGGGCAACAGTCACAAAAATTGCAATTCGTTGACGTAGCAAAACATTTTTTCACTCATGCTTCTTTACACACACCGAATAAACTTCGTGGCCTACCGTTATCAGCAGTCAGGGTCTCGCTGCATTACCTGCCACAGATGTCTGCGTTCAACAGTCACATGCGGCAAAAGGCCTACTGAGTTGAAGTGAACCTTTGAAGATTCGCTTCCATGTTGTTGTTACGCAGTAAAGATCAACAGTGGAACAACCTGCTCGCAAATTTCGCAACCTCCCTTTGCAGGTAAAGGAGCAGACATGAATGGACTGCAAGCTCGTCACCACATGGCACCAGAACAGTGAACCTGTTCTTGTGCAGTGTGTGTCATATCGGCAAATAAAGTGTCATTGCGAGAATTAAGTCAATTTATTGGAATTGAAATGCACTGCTGACCAGGACTGCAGAGTCGGAGTCTTAGAGAGTCGGATGTTTTTGGTTGGAGTCGGATTCCTATCAACAGTAGGAGTCTGAGTCGGACTTTTTTGTCCGACTCCGACACCGGAAGTCCAATTGGATCATTTTTTTGCATCACATTCCTGACTTGGGAATTCCTGTTGAAATGGTACAATTTCTTATGAAACTTTTGTTGAAAGAGAGAATTCTTGCTTTTGTACAACGATTTCCATTGAGTGTTAGATGCTATAAAATTTTTGACGGCTAAAATTCATTCACTTTATTTAAAGGAGTCGGAGTTGGAAATTTTGGAAAGGTCGGAGTCGGGAGTGGGAAATTTTGGAAAAGTCGGAGTTGGAGTTGGAGTCGGATGTTTTACATCCAACTCCGCAACGCTGTTGCTGACTTCAGGTTTTTTAGAAATTTTTGCGGGTGCCCATGCTGTGAATCCACTTTGCGCCATCCGCTGCAAATCATAACTATCAAAAACAACATTGCTCGGGTTGTTTCGAAAACTTCGATTACCGTCATTGTAGCCTCAAATATTCCCACCTGTTGTTTAACAAAATTTTGAAAAGCACCAACATCTGCTATGTTGTTGTTATAATAATCCACCATCGTTTTTTTCCTAACAAGAAAGGCAAATGCCCAAGTATTTATTCTGCACGCACTTTGCCACCAAGTAGACACAAGATACATTAATCGGATAACCTGTATTAATGCATAACGAACGTAAACGCTCTGCAGAGTTAAACTTTGCCTTTTCTCTTCGAAACTTGCGTTACCTTGTATGGGTCACCACCAAAGTCCCGGATGTGCTTTTTGATCCACGTGAGAGCTTCAATCTGATCCCACATGCCAAAGTTTCCCAAAGCTGCTTCTTCATTTCCTGTGTCTTGATAAAGGAAACCAAGAGGGCCTAGCCTGCAATAGAAAAATCATCCTTAAGAAAATGAAGTAAAAGGCATATCACAGACGAGAATGAAAAGGTAATTGCTGGAGACACGTGCGGGCAGATTTATCCAACTGCTGCCTGCACTTCAACAATGCATGGTCTTCCCATAATACACAAGCCTGATATGTCACTAAGATTGATTCTGCGTCCTCAATAGCTTCAGCCACGACTGATCTAAGTGGCTGTCCGATTCCCTTGTCACATCTATGCCGACCTGTGTAATACACACTAATATTTCTATTTTGCTTCAGTGTAAATCCTCTGCTGGAGAGGTTATGATGTCATTTGAAGTGATTGGCATGTTCTGCCTGATTCAGCATTAAATCTATTTCTCCACTGTATTCATTGCTGGAGCAACGAGTCTAACTGCTTAATCCAGTGTTTCCCAAACTTTTTAGGCTTATGGCACCCAGCAAAAGAGAAATATCGTTTGCCGCACCCAGTGGCGAACACATAGCAATTTGCATAAAGTTTGGATGACATCTTGAAAATATATTTTATGATGACATATTGAAAAATGTATTAGCTCACATGGATGACCTGTTGTTTTGTAATTTTTTAACCAAGAATTCTCGAGAGGAATTTTATTAGCAATGAATTCTGTTCACAGAAATATTAGCTTTACCAAACAGTTAGAATCAATGACTCCTTACATTTTGTTGATGTCTTCATTGAGAAATCACCAACAGATTTCGTTGTTTCTCCTTGCAACAGGGGCCTCCAAGCTTTTTTATCAGAGGGTCACATAAGCTACTGCACAAGAGTTCGAGGGCCCGAAATCTTACGTAATGTGATTGTTTCGGATTATGTTGCATTCTACCATATCGACAATTTTTCGTAAATAAATTATTCTTTTATTTATCGACGAAGTGTCTTTGCTGTCGGACGGAATTGATTCATGGGCCAGATTTAGACCCCGTCCAGTAGTTTGTTGTCCCTTGCTTTACAAGGAACTCACTCCTACAGGCCTTTCATGGGAAATGTTTTATACCGCTGCTGTTAATCTTTACTCCGCCGCAAATATGACATCGCCATTTCGAACAAACTGATGAACGTGAAATTAATGTGTGTTAAGCGAACATTGTGTCGTAACGATTAGCCCGCCAAATGTTTGGACCATTGCAATCGACAAATTGTGAACAGAAAGGGCAGTGCAATGCAGCAACGTATTTCACCGGCTCTTCCCNCTTTCTCACCGAAATATACTTTATCACATGTGGAGAGCAGTGCAACAGCATTGCCTGTCTCTTATTCTGGGTTTGTATCTTACAATATATAATACGAATTCAGTGAAAGTTATAAACGCAATGACGTAGTGAACGCAAAGCAGCGCTGTTGTCGAAAGACCCAGAAATTTCAGAGCTGATTTTCGGTCAGCGCCTGGCAGGCTTTACTCAATCGTTGTTTACAGGCTTACTTGCTCGTGCGTGACTCCTACGCTGGGCACACGCAACATAATAGAAATGAGCACCGACTTTTACAAAGCTCGTCAGTCTGCAGTCTGCAGTCATTTGCAAGTCAACTGCGATGATCGGGTTGATTTTCACGAACACGAGGTCTTGCTAATGACAACTACTGTATAAGCGACTGTTGCAGTTTATTGAAACCTCGTTAAAATACGAACACAAGACTTGTTGATATAAGAATCGAACGCAAACATCCTATCGATGCTCAAGGCATTTTTAATCTGCAAAACAGTTTTTTGCATCACCTGTGGCGTCGTATGCCGTCACTACTGATACGTATCCCGCTGAGTCACGGGACTGCCACTTCACACCACTTACGCAACCGCGGTCTTTCGCAATTTTCACTCGTTTTTAGTACCATTTTTAGGCACCACGCAAACGTACTTTTATGGGCAGAGTTATCGCACATTACGATAAGAGGCAGAGTTGTCGTGCGTAGTTCGCGGAGATTTTGAGAACTATTTTCTTTGCCTGATGAAAAAGTGCATTTAAGTGCACGATTCAGAGGTTGGGAGTTGTGACTAGCTTGGAAAAACTTTCATAAACTGCCGCGCTGTAAACGTCGTGCAGATGTTTGTCGATTCATGCAGACATCATAACAAAAACATTTGTAACAAGTGCTTTAACTGATNAAACAACTCTGCACTTCTGAGCAAGACGATAATGNTTTTTTCGTAGATCTGTTTACGGGCGGAAANTAGTTCAGTGGTAGAGTGCCCGCATCTCACTTGAAAGGTTGGATCCACGACTACTAAGTGACTTGCCGTAGCGCTCTTTGGGCAAGGGCGTTCACCGCACCCGTCTCAACAAAAAGCATTAATCAGGCTTCCGCCTGACGCCACATGTGAATGTATTTGTTGCTTTGTACGCCAGCGTATGTTTATGGTCGGTCAACTTGTGTTTATTTTAAGATTGCGAAGAAAGTTTTAAATATTGTCGAGATGAACGTGGTACATGGCTCACGCAGTGCTTTAAAATGTATTGTGTAAACAGTTTGTGATAAGACAGACCTTCAGAGAAAATACAGTTGAAGTATCTAACACGGTTGATTATGTTTTAACAAGGGTTTTGTCGGTGCCTACATGGCTTCTGTCCAGACGGAATGAATTCTCTCTTCAAATGTAGTTCCACTAAGATAGGATCTTTCTTCAACAAAACTGAAATTAATAAAACTCTGCACATATTAGCTATTATTTCAGACGTTTGTTAAAATACTGTCAAAATATCACAAAAACGCGATTCAAAACTGTTGGACAAACAATTCATTAAGATGCGCTGCAAGCGCAACCGCAAGCCTTAAATGAAAAATGTCCACTGAACTGAATAATTTTCTTTAATAAAAATGTCGAACAGATTTGCTTGGCATATGACAATGTCGTTCACAAATCTCTTTTGATAATCGTAATACATCCTGATAAAAATTTCGGTATAATGGTTTTAATTTTGAAACAGACAAAAATAACTGAGGGTTCAATGGAAACCAAACTAGTTAATGACTGGACTTAGTTTTTTGGGAAATTTCTTTATTTGTTGATAAAGCTTGACTACAAATAGCACGAAAAAGAATGATGTGATATTCGCTGATTTTCACCTCGCATATTCTGGGCTGAAACGGAATGATCATCTGCTTGTAATATTCAAAGTTTTCCAGCACGTGTTTGTTTCAGATTTTTAGCAAAACATTATTTACTCAAAATTTTTGCTTGAAAATACTGCAGTTTGAGTTCACATTTTACCTGTAGTTTGGAACAACGACAATGACGTCTCCTTCCTCCGCAATAAACCTCGCGTCGAAAAGAGGGGCTCCGTTTCCCCCGAGAAGGAAAGCACCCCCATGAATGAAAACCATGACAGGCATTTCAGTGTTTCCGACGCCGTCAATGAGCTGGTAATAAAATCCGTTCTTCGTGTTGATTTTCCGTGTTAGTCGACTGGGAATGTATATTGCTAGATACAAGCAATCCTCTGACAGCTGTAAGTGCATGAAATATCGAAGTGACTCATTTTACAGAATAAGCTACTTTATTTTCTCGGTAATTTGATATCAACGCGAAACAAACCTTTTCGGCAAAAATAAACTCTACCAAGCACTCAATTTTTCTTGCANTAGGTTATATCGAAAACAACTCGACAACGATTTTTGTNGTAAAGTTTACAACTCTACGAGGGCCCTGTGTGCAAAAGCAATTATTATCAGAGTATTGACTATTCGGTAACAATCAAAGGCAAAATTGTTTAATAAAGGTGATACCTTCCTCTCATCAGGACAGGATGTTTCAGGTCCAGGCAAAACTCGAGAACAGTTTTGAGGACATCCTGCTCGATGATTTGTTGCGTCATAATATTCGCCGTCATGCTCGAAAGGGACAGCTTGGCGAGGTTTTCGCCACCGATGGTCGCCTGTTGGAGGCCGGGCGAATGGGATTCCAGTAAATAACGCAGTGTCTTGAGGTAAAATACGTCCCATCAATTTGCCTTGTCCCAAAACTGCAACGGCATATCTATTGTAATGAGAATAATCAATTGCTGCACGGAAGCCGTGAGGTTCAATGAAATCCTGACAAAATGTTAGAAACATTTTACTGAACAATTAACTCGGGATGTAATTAAATAATTTCTTACGTGGTAACCTGATTACTGCTTTTGTTTTTTTTCAACTGAAGAAAACTGTTGCAAAGTAAACGATACTGCTTGCTGAAAACGGATGACCACTTCACACCACTCAGCAGAAAATAAACCGTGCCGAAAAGTCAAAGAAATCACTGATTCTATTTTGATTGTGACGATGCCTGGGCATGCCGACGAGCGTTTTTGATTTCCTGTGCGAAAGAGGGTTGTTTACTACATGGAAAAGAGCTTTTCACATTTTCACCCAAAGTTAGGCACAACATGTTGTTGTGATTGAAAACCGGGACGCTTCAGATCAACAAGCCTTATCAGGGAAATGTGGTTCATATCATATTTGAAGTATTTAGCTATTTGGATTCCTATAGTTAAGACACCACCCAAACTAACATAATGTATTTTAGAAAAAAAAACGAAACAATGTTCAATCATGTGTAAATTTACACATTTGCCTGATCACAATTTTCTGTAGACAATACTTTCTTCTAGAAGTCTTTGTTCGATTTTATTTTCTCATAAAAATCACAGCAGGAAAAGTCAGTATTACTTCTACAGGTGATCAGGGGTTTCACATTCTGTTCCAGTATTTTTCTTCTGTCATCAGACCACATGTTATTCATGAGAAAAAGACTTTCAACAGGAGCTGATGTACCAGGTAAACAAAATATAAACTCTATCAGCTTTTGAAAGTGTAAAATTTATATGATTTTTTCTTCAAATTTTTTAAGCATCTGGACACCCTTTTGTTCAAGAGACGCTTTTTGCCAGCTATCTTCTTTGCAACATTCGGGCATGTGCCTTTTCACAAATACTTGCTCGTCAAAAAGAGAGTCATTGTGGATCAGCTGCTTCCTAAACCGGAAGTTGATTTTTCGCAGGTTCAAACAATTGTGCCCACGAACCCAAAGGTGAGAACTGAACTGGCTAATGCGCCAACAATCAAGCCACTAATGAACCAGTTACCCGCTACAATGACGTAACAAATTCCTTTACATCCAACACAATGAAACAAAATCACGCATCGCTCTTCAGTAAATTGGCTAAACAGACCAATCACAGCATACTAATATTCATGTATTCGCTGTAGGGCTATGCTTCTGACCGAATGCCTAACCGGGACTTTATGGTTGACTGACCGGTACGCCGCGACAAAGCCGTTAAACTGGGACTGTCCCGGCTAAAACGGGACGTATGGCATGCCCACCCAAATCGTCAAAGAGTGTATTTGGCAACACGGTCTTCAACCTTTCAACACTTGTGCGTCCCAAGTTGAAATATCAAGACCTTTTTACATGGCAGCAAAAGCCACAACAGTAACAACACTTGATGCTGTCTGCTTTTGACGAATATTTTTACACTGACGACGACATTTGGCTCCGTTTGGTGCAAAATTTCGTTGCAAGAAACGGATCTTTATCAGGTTAATTATCGTTCCCAAACTCTATGTCTGCAAAATGTAACGGTTTTACATATCATGTGGTGGTACTTGCATGAAGTGAGTATAAACACCACCTATACTCCAACAAACGACTGTTCGGTCAAAGCGATAGCGAAAGCTAAGCTAATTGAAAGTAGAAATAATCTTATCCTTGCCAAAAACACCCTTACAAGCACAAGAAATTGGAGCGAACGATTGACAAGAGCAAAACATGGTAACGCAATGCAAATATTTAATGTTATCACATGTGCTTGCCTTCTCTAAAATAACTTGCTAATCGAATACAGTTCAGTTCTGTCTTTTAATCAAGCTATAAAAATAACAACTAAGCTGTCGAAATGCCTTCACATACAAATAATAGTATCTGAATACCTGTCTGCATTTTACATACAGGTAAAGGCACTGAAACACTCCATGTTTATGACAGCATGGATAAAACAAGCACGTTTTGATTATATTTTTATTTAAAACAAAGTCTAACTAGAAAAGCACCAACCTTCGCTGTAAATGAAATCTCCTTCCGTTGGTTTTATGTCATCATTTCTTGCAGGTGGTGACATGACCTCTTCACTTCCTCCCAACGACATCAAAACAGCCAGTAGCGTAGCAATTACACCAACGGAAAGCAGCACCGCAAGTACAGCTCCAACATGTCTGGAATTCGCCATTTTTCAACTTACGTTGAGCAGGATTGGTTTGTAATAGTTTTTCTCTGTTGTGAGCATTCACAAAAGATTCAACCACACAGACATCAATCTCGTCCTTCATTCGGTGGAACTACCGTCATAAATGGAGGTTAACATGCAATGACGCATCCTTATTTTTTCCAAACATTTCACAGGCACTATCTTTTGGCAAGCAGAACATCACGGCATAACGAGCTTGTAAAAGATTAACTGGAAAAAGGCAAACAACAAGTGTAAGATCCGTGACAATTATTAAAAGTGCAAGTTAAACTTTTGGTTGACACAAGCTTCTAAATTTTGAGCAACATGTGAAAGCATCGAACGTTTTCTACTCTGCAATAACATTTAAAATAAAACCAATGTTGCGTCATATCAAAACAAACGTGAAAAAGCGCCAATGGAAAAGCGCAAGGAAGGTTCTCCACATGACTCTCGAGTAAAGAATGACTTGAACCAAAAATAAATAAAGCGTGAACCCAAGTGGCTTTGTGAAGCTAAAAACGTTACCAATATTCATGCATTCCGTAGTGCTTGACACAGTTTCCACGCCTCAGAACAAGGCCTCTGCCGGGTAAAAAGTGATGAGTGCGGTTAAGGGCGATAAAAAGGTTTTGGTAAATTGAAAAGGTTAAAAGTTGAAAGGGAGTGTCAATTGTTCCTTAGACTCCGGTGATATTTTGAAGGAACCTTCACAGACGATTCAAATGGTTTGTTGTACCTCGCAAAGACCCCTAAATATCATGAAAGCTCAAGCGCCATCCTAGGCTATCTGAAAAGATTACCCGAACAAGAGTGATTTTTCGGAATATGCTTTCGTATCGTCTTCCAAACATACAAGTAGACACAAGTTTCATTTGCTGAGCCTCCTAAACCTACAAGATATGCCGGATGCCCGGTAATTCCTTATGTTAAGATTCATTTAAGAAGTTACGGAAAGCCAACACACAACACACATGGGCGTTTTTGTTACAGCATTATCTTGAGAAAGTGACGTTTTAATAGGATCATTAAAAGAATTATGCATCTCCCAACGTTTGAGATGTGCGATTCCAATTCGTTCTTTTTTCACCCTAACCCAACGTTTTTAAGAGAAAGCTGTTGTCCGCACCTGTAAACTCACTCAGGTAGAAACGAAAAACTCGAAATGCTCTGCACTTTTCTGTTGATCAGACGACTACCTTTGCTCCTTTTTTGGCAAAAGTTTGAAATGCTTCGAAAAACTATTTGTACCCGTTTGCTCGTATTTTAAGATTGAAAAGTTTTGTTACTTCGTTGACATTACACAAAAAAATTATCTTGAGGTTTCAGAAATGGTTGCTGTTTTTCAGTAGATATACCCAAAGAAAGCATTTGCAAAGGAAGATAATCTGTAAATACAACCTAGACATGAGAGTGTGTACTACATTGCGTTTGTGCCTTGTGTAAAAACCAGGGTTGTCCATTGGACATATTTATCTGTCCCATTCCCATCCCATAGCAATTTATGCCTGTCCCATCCCATGGGACGTTTCCCATGGCATTCCCATAGGAATGACATTCCCATGGACAAGCCTAGGTTTGTCCATGGGACATATTTATCTGTCCCATTCCCATCCCACCCATAGCAATTTATGCCTGTCCCGTCCCATCCCATTCCATGGGACGTTTCCCATGGGACTCTCATAGGAATCCCATTCCCATAGACAAGCCTGGTAAAAACCCAATTATCCAAAGCGTGATTTTGTTGCAAAACAATATGATCTCAACTTCCGCTCAACCGAAGACCCTAACAAACAGGCATGCCAGAGAAGGGGAATAGCAGGCTGTGTGTAAAACATTTTAGTGCAATTATTGCAGTAAGCATCGTCGTTGAGTTTGCCGGTCAATTAAGTGATATGCACCGTTTCCGCGTTTTTCCACATTCATTTGTTAACATCTTCTGTGGGGTGTGAATTCAGCTGGTCATTCAGCTGGTGCGGGGCGTTTTTTAGGTTGTTTTCATTCAACAGCTATACTCAAAATTGAATAACTCAAAAAGTACTTGCCTGATTGATCTCACATTTTCAGGCAAGACGCATTGGTACAAGAAGATTTGTCCAAAATTTGGTTGCAAAAGACCAGGTATGTTAAAAGTTATTGCGCCATACTAAACAAATACTGAACCCAAATTAGCGCATACGTCATAAGTGTATTCTGTAGAAAAGCGTAGATATCAGAATAATTGTCGCTTTTACATGTCTGAGGCAAATTTTACTTGCTATAAATTCATGCTATACCATTTTAACTTTATGAGGCGCGTGACAAGTTTGAATAAATATGTTGAAAGTCTTCATGGACAGAGCTGAAATTTTCTTTTCAATTCTTTTGTAGCCGGGCGTCGGTGCTTGGCAAGATGTGAATTATTTAATGACCGTTTGCCAACTTCAAAGGGATCCCTCTGTAGGTCTTCACCATTGAAACGTCATTTTAAGTTTTCGAACACACAAAATTATAAGCAGAACATGTATATTGAGATTGATCATATTTTTCAGGCGGTGCGTGGTTCTTGAAAAAATAACTAGTAAATCGGTTGTTAACATCTTAGTTCACTCTTTCATAAAGATGCGATTTTTGTGCTTTACTATTGGAAAAAAGATTGTCAGTAGATGCAGTTGAATACCTAACAGATGCAAAGCAATTCAAGCCTTAATTCCGTTTAAAAAGTATGATAAAAACGTTTTCGTTTTTGGTCAAATTCTTTAAATATAATCTTCTAAATGACGTCGGTCATATTACGTGTCTGTAAAACGCTGTAANGACAGAAAATGCCGAAATTTATTTTTACTGTATCTTTCGGCGTGTGCGAGCAGAAGAAAACAAGAACAAAACTTAACTTCGAAGAGGTCCNTCAAATGGGGAATGNAAAGGTGGAAGTTCATTCCTGTAACTAGAAGGTGAAACGATAAATTTCGTGTCCTTTTCACTGCGTAGTATGTTCGATTTACATAAGGAAATAGGGGTACCTTGGGTATTACAGAGAGTCTAACTATAGGGTCCGTTGGGTTCAACCACACCAAAGAAGACTTTCAACATTCAAATTAAAATGCTAAAGACTATACTGCAATAATCTTTTTTTTTCACCGGGAAACTTTTTCAGCTAGCATTAAGTAATATGAAGAGCGTTTGTGAGCATTACGGACACTTTCTCAGGTTAGAACCCACCACTACCTCGTCTTTCTTTATTAACCCAGGAAGTCTAACGAATACTTTTCACTCAGTTTTTTTTCGGCAATCATATCAGCTTACAAAAGTCCATCTTCTTTGACGCGTGTTTTCCCCATCTTGGGCTATCAGATGTGTTTTGTAAAATTGTTGGCCTTGAAAGATNTANGCTGTGTCGTAAGCGCACATTTAATGACACGGATTTCTNGAAAAACATTTTGTGAAAATCAGATTTTTGACAATGCATTTATTTTTAGCNTTTTTTCTTTTGAATTTCATGAAGCTCCCAGGGTTGCCAGATGAAAGTTTCAATAAAAACCCAAACAATGCTAAAAACAGGCCAGAAAAAGGCCAAACCGATTGTTTAATGTCCAGAAAAAAAAAACTTTATTTACGGTATTGCCATTCGTTTGTCAGAAAATAATATCTGGATTACAAGCATATCAAAAAAATTTTTCTTAGAAATAGAAATTAAATCTTGCTTG
>JGI24159J19872_10005927_pt1 | contig 15835 bp, 7 predicted proteins | sample Ectturendosymbi4_FD_19872 | JGI IMG/M metagenome (IMG submission 19872) | reverse complement strand
AAAAATATCAATAAATTTATTGAAAATGCCAGTCTTACGACGTGACGTTTGTGGCGCTCTAACAAATCTTCAGTCAGATACAAATCTTCAGTCAGATACAAATCTTGGTGTGTTGCGCATCCAAAACAATGGTGATGCGTTTCTTCTGGTGCTGTCATATTTTTAAAATCAATAAAAAGTATGCTGCTTTGTTGAAACGAACACTGAAAAATTTGCGACAGTTTTTCCAGCCTCCAAATGGACATGCGAAACACGGTGCATTAGAAACAAGCCAGTTACGCACAGAACATGCTCCAAGCAAATCATATCACTGCGGCGTTGACCACTCAACAGCACAGACCAACATTATAAGCTTATCACACGTTTCTGCTGGACTAGCAGGTTGCGTTAGTTCATAACCAACCTTCGTTCGCGAGTTTGCTGATTTTTTGATCGAAGAAGCTTAATTGATACCAGCTGGAAAGACCTTTGATTCAGTTTTAATCTTCTATGAAGCAGCTTGCGTAATCAGGTCTTTTATGAGTAGTTGTGTTCTGAATCTCTTCTGTTATGGAAGTGTGTTTAAAATGAGGACGTTAGTCATAACAACAAGACAGTTTTTCGAACTGTTGCTACGCACTAATTGACGTAATTAAAAGTCTGTGGTGTACCAGAACCGTCGCCAGAAAGTCTTCAATAAGGGGCTTATGTTTGTACACGGGGCTTCACATTCTGAAAGTTTACATTAAATTTACAACACAGCATTTGCTAATTGTGATTCACATTGCGGACAAATTAATTATTAAGTTATTAAATATTTTCCTATAAATACTCATAATGGCTCGTAGTTTGCAACTAAATATTTTTGAACGAGCTTAAGACGAAATGGGTTTTAATCGTTGTCATTGAATTAACGGCGATTATTTAGAGGTGTCGTGATGAAATGCAAATGTTAAGAAAATTTTGCAAGAAAGCACAATCAAGCCTATCGTTCAGTTATGAAGACACTGTTACCGAAGGAACAAAACTGAGACCTGTCGATTCCCTGTTGTTTTTGCACATTTAGGGAGTGGCTGTCTGCACTTACCTATCCTGATCGTCTATCTTGCACTTAGCATTGACGGAATTTCAACAAACATCATCGATGTTTTTTAGATGCGGCTTGAGGTTCTCGTCCTCGGAAACCTGGGAGTTTCATGTTAAGTGCCACACAACTGAAGAAAAGCAGTACAAGTGCTTTCAGTGCGACTTCACATCACAATTTTGGGCAAAGGTATGCCTTAAGAGTTTTTATCTTGCAGCGCAACAAAAATCTGGCAAAGATAACCATAGATGAGCGGAAGCACGGAGTGATTGCAACTACGTGGACGTTTTTAACTGTTGCATGTCTGCTTCATGACTGGCTCAGCCATTTCTGTCTTAAATAGCGTTATCACTTGCATCTACATGTTTCATATTGTCAATTCGCGCGAGTGTGTTTGATGTATATATTTTTAACTTGGGCGAGTGTGTTTAGCATAACATTAATATTCAAATAGTTAACAGGTTGGCAGTTCGTGGCAGGATGTTCCCATTCGACAATAGCGTTATTTGTTTGCAGATGCATCAACATCTATTCACGCATGGCGTCAAGAAACCTCACAAGTGTCCACAGTGCTCCTTCACTTGCGTTAATAAAAGTGACCTCAGCTCGCATATGTTTGTGCACAGCAAAACGAAAAATTGGCTGTGCCACAAGTGAGTATCCTTCTCTTCAAGCTTTTCTGTTTCAAGGGGTCGATGCTTCAGATTATGGTCTTGCTGTGACAGTAAATACATGCATCGTGTGATTGCGTACCTCGGGGTCGGTCTGCTGCATTTTCGGAGAAGGCAATTTTCAACTCAGATTTGTTGCTTCCCCAAGTAAAATTTCTTCCGCATCCCAAGTTTTTGGAATGTTGTTTTTTTTTTCAAAAAAGAACCGTTCCGTTCAGCAAATATGTTCTTGCGTGAATGATCTCCAAATATTTCCTCCCTACATTCCAGTATGAGGAATCGTGCTAGTCAAAACCTTTACCGACTGATAACTTAAGCTGATGTGGCACGACATGTGAATGAAGTGACTGTCGCATAAGGACGACGTAGTGTGAGTCATGTATGGCGATTGATAACTTTGGTGCTTTCATTCCGTATGACTAAGAAGCATGTGGATATTAATTTGCGTTCACTTGCACTTCCTATCATGCCGTCTAAATTTTAGGGCATTTTTTCCAGCAGAACGTTAAGTGGAAATCCTAACAGCCATAAACGTCACTGACTCTGCTGACGTAGAAAAACTATATGGACGCGAACTGGAAAAAGCGAAAGTGGTTGAGAGCGAATTGTGAACGCTGTTGCCTTAGTCACGAAACTGTTAGTGTTTGATGATCTCTTTGTGGGCGGATGCATTCTCGAGTAACTTGGAAAGTATAAAACCACTATTGACAGAAAGACAGTTTTAGCTTGCCACCAGTGCAGCATTCACTACGGAAGGAGCTGCGTGGCCCACGGCGCAAGCAAGCGGAGATTGGCGCCGCAGACCACTCGTGACACTCCATAGGGAGTACAAAGCGAGTATAGTGGAACTTCCTTTTTTTCTTTTCAATAACAGGCTGCAAAAAAACGCCCCAGTGCAGATAAAGGCATGCGCTTCATGTCAGAATTTTAGTGGTATGACACGTTGCCAATGTTGTTCTGATGAATTATACGTGATCGTTTCTCCACGTTGGCAACGCATCGTTGCTCATGCTCTTATGGCGCAAACTGGACTTGATGAACCACCTGAGCTAATTTACTGCTGTGTTCATCTCCAGGTGCAACCGATTTTTTAAGCATCGTCGCAACATGGTGGCGCACCTGAGAATATGTGGTGGTGTGGACGCATACGGGAAGCAGAAGAAATCTAACCAGGCGCAAAGTCAAATTTGCAAGTTCGTTGTCTCCTGACTGTGGTCGTAGTGAACCAATTATTTGTTACTGTTCTATTTACCAATTACGAGAAACAAGCACCTTGTTACTTCAATGTAGAATAGGAAAGCGTAGAAAAGCGTTGCGCAGGCGCGAGATGCTTTTACCCTCTTTGATTTGACTGTGACAAAAAATCGGTCGCTTCGGTAAAGTTCAAGATTCCAACATGATATTTTGCATTAGTACCAGCAAACGTGCGTGCTAGAATCCTTCAAACGTGGTTGATGGAAAGAAAGCAGTTGCTCCGTGAAATTCCTGTCGACCTCGTCAGCTCAACATATTGTGTTCTCACTGCAAAGCAGCGGAGGTTGGAAACAATACAAAGCAAATGCTCTGTACATAGTAAAAATCATTCCCATGGTTGTCGTTGAGAGACCGAATAAACCCTAAGGTTACCTCCTATCCACTTCCACCAATCGTATGGTTTAAAGGAAAGGCGATTTATCAAAAGAGTAATTAAATGCCACTTAGCACATCACATCGTCAACATTGTAGAAGCACATTTTCGACCTGTGTTTAGATTTTAAAACAACAATATTTTTTCCTCGAATTCAAGTAGTGACATTAAGCTCATATTTCCACCAGTGTGTTTCCACTTCGTACTTCCTAACGTAATTGTTTGTCACAATTTTGAAAATCTCATTGTAATGCCAGAATTTGCAAAAAAGAATTGTCGAACAAACGAAACTTAGTCAAACACATGGAGATCCACACCGACATCAGGCCGTTCGTGTGCGACTTATGTGGTCATTCCACGCGCCTGAAAGAATCGCTCATAATGCACAAAAGACTTCACACAGGTAAGGTTTTCCTTCTTTTTCTCGGCAATGTTGCTTTATGCTTGTAGCGATTTGGCTCCTGGGGTGTGATCAGAGGCTTGCATCTGCTGACATGAAAATGATCGCTGAACATCTTTTGAGGCAACATGTGCGTGAAGACCAGATCTCATCAACATTCGTAGATCGTTTGCGCCGAACGTTTTTTGTTCCAGGCGAAAAACCGTTCAAGTGTGACCAATGCGATTACTGCACACCTGATAAATCGTCGCTGCGTCGACATAAGCGTCGCCACACCAACGAAAAACCGCACTGCTGTTCGTTTTGCAACTATAAGTAAGTCCTCTTTGTTCAACTGGTGAGTGACAATGCGCTGCCAAGTTTTTTCGAGGATTTCGTTTGACCACTGCGTTTGTTATACCTCACGATGCGAAAATGTACAAGTTCGTCGTCTCACGAAGAAATAATTTTACGCCATTTCCTGCTATTCCAGTCTGTTGCACATTACTTTGGCCAAACCTGTTTCACTTCGAACATTGCAGTTTCCTTGACTACCGGCACAGTGATTGCGCCGTGGTGGGGGTCGTTCCATCCAGTCCTGCTACCGATGACTGTCTCGCGTTTCTGAGCTGCATGTAGCCGCATGGGTTGCTTTGCTTGATGTTGCGCTTTCTTGATCAGATCGATACAGAAGCACTGCCTGGACACGCACATCCGTAGCAAACACACTGGCGAGCAATTCGTGTGCGGCCTGTGCCACTACACGACACACGATCGCTACGCGCTCAACCAACACTTCAAAATACATCAGAACGGCCACGTCGCGACGAACGGAGTCTCGACCGGCACCGCCATCATCAACATCGACGGGAACGTACTCACAACGATTCACGACGTCGAAGCGACGGTTCGTTCAAACGTCTTCTGTTACGTTTTTGTCTCATCAGCGTTTTGCGAAAATCAGCTGTTTTCTTGTCAAAGGTCAAAAGGAAACCGATTGAGGAGGAGGGGGTGATGCTGACCAGCAATGACCCGGCGCTGGGCGAGAAGCAGCAGGGTAAGTTGACTGGGCGGTGTAGATTTATTAGTTTTAAACTTAAAACTGTAGAGTCTGAAGGTTTCCACACCTTCTTCATCATTGACTCATTGCAGAGAAGTTATCGGCATCAACCTCAGAAACCGTCCAACCCTTGGAACGAGAAACAACCGTTCCAACCTCCAACAATGGCATGGGAAACCTCTACGTGGTTAGCAGCGTAAGTTCGCGAATGTTTTCGTCGTGTCTGATCTTGGAAGTTTCCTTTTACACTGAGAAGAGAAAACCCAGGAAAAGCAACTATTGTTCCTACGGGTAAAAGCTGCAGTGACGTTGAAATACTTTAAAAATAAAAAATACGGTCAAACGAACCCGCTGAAAACCCACCTTGTTTTTGTATTGAAAAAAATACCTGAAAAACATGCTTCTATCAACTGTCAAAATATATAGCTTGCATGAAGGTTCGCCTTTTTACGATACATATTCACAGAACGTTGAGACACGGATGGTAGAACTGAATGGTGAAGAAGAAATGCTGTTGCAGCAAATTCAGGAACCTGGAGATTTGGTTTTTCTGCAGGTGAGTTGATCTGGTTGCACGAGACGTGTTTTATAAGATTCGTTGTCGACTTCCTAATTACGGAAGGGTCACCCACGCGTCTTCTAATTCCGCGTTCCATATCATTGGCACTGCTGCGCATGTGATAACTTGACACATAAGAGAGCATTTGAGGCATGTTGTTTTTTTCTCTGACTTGCCACTTCCATCTGTACTCATAATATCATTGCTAATAGGTAACGAAAATTGTCATGGGCGTGGATGCTTATTTTCACGCTGCTTTGCCCGCTGATACGGTACACGCATTTGTGCTGTATTTCAAGTTGCATCAAAACATTACGAAATGACGTGTTTTCTATTTTACTCAATTCGATACCTTTTGCGTAATCCCAGTTGTCGTTCTTCCATGGAGCACACTGTAATTTTGACATTCATAGCCTTTTGTCTAAATACAACTTAAATATTAGTCTGCAAATGGTAAAAAGTGTTGCAAACGGATTCTTTCACAACATTGCAGTGGTGTTCATGAAGTCGAATGTTTTGAATAGCCTGGGAAAGTGTACGAGTGACTTTCAGTAATACACTCAAACTGTTTGGCATTCTTCAGAATGAAAGAGTCTTTAGATGGACGCTGCGCCAGTTTTAAGTTGATGTTGTTTTGCATTTTTCGTTTACAGGTAGATTACCAGCTATTTGTTCAACTCGTTTTTGACCTGCAGCCTCAAACTTTGATACTTTGCGTTTATGAAGGAGGGATTTGTGTGTTTTTTTTTGTAGGTTTCGAACCACGTCCGTCGTAGCAAACGTCTTTATTGCAAACATATGTAACTTCTGTCTGGGACCTTAGGCACTCGTTTAACTTTTTTGCGGATTGTTCACGTCCAGTTTTCACAAGCGCAATCGTTACGTTTGTTTTTTTCTGCAACCAAAGAACGTTTCTGTGTAAAAACACGAAAGCCGTTGAAATAACTACAAAGCCAACTTTTTCTGGCAGTTGGTCACATCGTCATGAAAGTGAGACTGTAACTTCCAGTGGTTTTGATCCTGTGGCATAAAAAATTTTCTTATATTGCTGGTTTTCGTGGACTGTGATTGCAGCATGTAATTATCGCTAAAGAATTCAATGCTGCTAGTGGTGGTTGCTCTAAAATTTGCGGAAATGTGCGTCCTTTATGATCCATCTCTAATGGACGTCGATTTTTGAAAACCTCAAGACGAAAGCTTACAAACACGAAGTCACATTCGGTTCTATTGAAAAAGCCTTTTCGTCTCTACATCGAATTTTTGTAACTTATGATACGTACAGGGAATTACAGGGAATTGGATGCGCTTGGAGCTTTTGCAATAACATTCAATTATTAGTGCGCCACTTAGTTTTTTTTCAAGCTGATCCATGTCTTCGATGAGGGTGTCCACCATGAGACAACCATATCCTGGTCTCGTGCACGATGAACATTGCCACTAAAGTAGTCAGTTGCGAAGGCTTCGCGTACATGTGAGTGTACCCCGCAACTCAAAAATTTTCTGATCTTTCTTGACATGTGGCAGGAAAGTGGAGAGATTGTGATCAAGAAAACCGACGGCAGGATTGTCATTATACAACAGGAGGAACCGAAATAATTACGAGAAGAAAAGCTGGTGCGTGCGTCAGTGGTGTTTCATTCCTCTACTCAACGCTGCGTCGTTAAAAAGTGTTCCTAGTTTTAAGATTTTCTCAGAAAAATTAGGAATCATACGAAGCGGTATTCGATATTTTCACGTTTATTGCCAAATTTCCGTTGCGGGAGAACAGTTGCACATCTGCTTTAGTCGTGGGTATACCCAGGGCTACCCTTCGATTTGGACTGAAGAATAAGGACGACCAGAAGAAAACGGCATTTATCGGATATTTTTTAAAATTTCAACGTCAGAATACGTGGCAAGTCATTTAGTACCACATCTGGTACCATCATGTATGACATTGTATTCACGTCCTTTCTGAGCAAATAAACGTGATTGTAACAAACTAGTAGATGAATATTTCAACCTTATACAACTTGTCAACATAAAATGAAAAAATTCACTTTTTACGTGGTGGTCCTACACACTTGGCCAGGAACAAAATTCTAAATCGTTTTTTCCCCTTCAAGTCGCTTTCTAACATTTTTGTTGAAAATAAGATAAAATAAGGACAGGACGCAAGTCCAAAATATATACAGTACATTTTTTCTCAGACAGTCCCCTCCATAATAGGGATAAATCTTACGAATAGGGACGGTATGGTAGCCATGAGTATACCTGTGCTTGGTTCATAAGTCAACTTTACTCGGCTCAGCAGCATAGCCAGCCAAAATTTTGGGAGGGGCCAAATATTTTGACTTTAAGCGAGAAACAGCAGTATTTTGTTTGGGGCACCACCTCTTAACCCTGCTCAGGTTACCTCTAAACACAAACACCGTTGTTGTCCTTGCCTAAAATGGGGAGGTTTTGTTTATTCGCTTATACTGGACTAACTGACAGGTTTAGACGCGCGCGCGGGTTTTTGTACAACTTAGCAAGTCTTCTCAAGCTCATCCGATCAGAAAAAAGTACGTGTTGATTTTGGAAATTTTTTTGTATGATCAAGAACAAAAGCAATTTTCCAAACAAAAATGTGAGAAGTGCTCTCAACAAATAAACGAAAAAGCAAAGAAAAATCCAAAAATTCCGCCATTAGACGACATTGGTAGTCGGTTTAAGGTTTAAACCAGTGTTTCTCAAACTTTATTATTCCATCGCCCTTTTTTCACTGTCGACACGTCGTTTTCGTCCCCCAAGCCTGACAAACGAAACACAAGGTAGTAAATTTAAAGAATTTTATTGAAATAAAGTATTGAATAGCTGAACCAACCACTGAAAAGCTGAACTAAGGAATTGTATTGCGACGCTAATATTACGTTCAGAATTCTTGTGAAAATAATCCAGGGCTATGGAGCCGAAGCTGGGCATTGTGCCTGGAGTCGGAGCTCAAATTAAAAATCAGGAGCCGGAGCCGGAACTCAGTTTAAAATTTAGGACCGGAGCCAGGGCTATGGCCATTTGAGAGGCAGCTCCGGTTCCCTTCCTAGGTACTAACGGTTTTACCAAATAGACTTATGTGTGTTCTTTACGGCATACTAAACGCGATTGCTACGAGTTACGACACTAGACTGCAGTAATGGATCTGCAAGCCTTTGTTGCTTCTTTGGTTTAATTGCTAAGGCTGTGACATCGTTGCTGGCAGGCGTGGTGTTACTTGTTGAACAATGTTTCTCAAACACTGTTCTAAGAGCTGCATGCAGCTCCCAAGCATCGATTGTGCGTTTTTTTTCAATCTTTTTGTAACAGATTCTGTTTGGATAAGAGCTGATGATGCCTGCTAAGTAGGCGAAATATATATTCTGTAGGAGCTTAGTGTCTGATTCTTTGCTGGAAAAGGACTCCTTTCGATAGACAGTGTTTTTCAGCAACACCTCTAATATTTTGTGTAACAGACTTCGTTAATGCAATAAAACAAAACGTGTCAACTGACTTGTGGTAAAATTTTTTAGTGCGACTCTAACAAAATCGTAGTTCTGGCTCCCTTCAGCGAAACGGTTGAGAACCACTGTTGTAGAAGTAAGAAAAACGTTAACTACCACAACATCTCACTTTCTAGTCACAATGATCAAACCGGGTCTGTAGTAGTGTAGCGATCTAAAAAGAACTGAACTATAATGAGTAGATATATAATAAAATATCCATAGCTTGTGTAGCTGTGTAATCATGCTTTTAGCAGCCAGTGTGATTAAGATATAATACCATTGCAGATTTTAAGTGTGAAATGAACGGCACGTCATTGTAAAGTAGGAATTTTTATTAGAAACCATTAGGCTTACTAGAAAGGTTTACTAGATTACTCGCGAAGTTCATTAGGAAACATTACGTTTACAAGCAGTAGTAGCATAACATGAAAGTTATAAATAATTGGTAGCGAACTATAGCATTGCTTTGCATAGCAGTACCCAACATTATCAGGGGGGTATAAAAATCAATGTAAGCAATTGTGGACTTTTCTTGACGATTTCATCTGTGGAAAAAACTGTTTTCAGCACGGTAACCAGTCATATTTTCTCCTAACCTTTGCAGGTTAAATTGTGCTTTCTTTTGTGATTCATCACTGCTTATCATGAGTGCAAAAGATAAGAAATCAGAAGTTTTCAGCTATTTCAAAAAAGTCAAATGTGAATTTCTTGCTAGAAAAGTCATACTGTTTCTTTGAACAAAGGGCTTCGAAACATATTCGCATTTGTGTTAATGCAAACGTGTGCATGTTAGAAAGAACACGCGGGAGTCGACTGTTTTGCGCGCTTTACATGCTTTGCCCTGGCAGCGCTGTTAGCTGGAATCGTCGACACTGCAACAGGCAAAGCATGCAACGAGTGCAAAACACTTGGTCAATTGGGACTGGTCTGTGTTTAATGTTCGGACACAAATGTAGTTTTCCAAATAGCCTTTTCTTGATTCTTGTAAGAAATAACAAAAGGTCCTCAGGCATTGACGGAAAAACCAGCGACTGCCTTTCCAGAAATTGTTTATACAGTATTACCGTTATCTTGAGTTACGTTTCTGTTAGTAACTATTCTCTGAAACGTCTGAATCTGTGATTGTTGTTTTTTCGTTGATTTCCTCATGGTAAGAGCGCTGCTTGTAAGAAACTACCAGATTAGTCAACAAGGTTTGGTATACACTCTTAGCTTTGTATATACTTGTATATTCTCTTAGCTAGATCTGTGTACTTGATTTAATTCATTTTCAATTCAACTTGAGGAACCCAAAGACAATTAAGATATTAATATGTAAAAACGACCAGAAGCCGGAGCCACGAAAAAAGAGAGCTCCGGAGCCATGCTCATGAAGACCAAGAGCTCCGGAGCTGGAGCCATGTTCATGAAAAGAAGAGCTTCGGAGCCGGAGCTGTGTCATTTTTACGACGTCTCCGCAGCCCTGAAATAATCCAACTGTAGCCGGGCACGTAGACGATCCAGAGTAAAAATTCAACGGATAAATTGCTTTAGCAACAACCTTAAACATAATATTAGGCTACTGAAGTCAACTCAACAATCTATTAGTGGTTGAGCATTTCCACCCCCCTTTGTGTTGTTTCGGCCCCCGATCGCCCCCTTTTGTTTTTTTCGCTCCTCTGCCCATCAAAATCCACTTCGAGAAACACTGGTTTAAACAGAACCTGATTTCAAGCATGTGGTTCTATCTGCAATAAAAGTGAATTAGGTTGAGTGATGAAATTTTTCTATTTTCATTGAAATTTTCAGCCACATTAATCAACCTTGACCAAAACGGGCAAATTTTTTACGAAAATCAGGCACATAAACGTAAACTTGCCCAAAATGGGCAAATGCTTTACGGCATTTGTTGGGCAATCAGATTGATCGCGGCACAGCTATTGACTTTGATGTCTCACAAACGGCCAGTCCCGTCGCCACAGGGGGGATTTGGTGAACTAAGCCCCTCCAAATTGAAATATGAAAACTATAAATTAGTGGAGTTTTGTCAATTTGTGCAATGTCAAGGCATTGACAGGGAAACCAAAAACGCGCTCTAAACATAACGTCGGGTGATTTTCATCCCAAACTCAGACTAACCACAACGTGGGATGATTTTCACCCGAACTCACACTAGCAATAACGTCGGGTGATTTTCACTTTGGAACCACGTGGCCACCACGCCTGTCTGGGTGGAAATCACCCGGGATGAGTATTCCAGGGGTGTGAGTGATCTTTGCAGAAAACTTGAAAGTGATCAATGCCGGCAAGTGCTCCCATCGTTGGCAGTGGCAGTTGGCACGTGAACCTCGTTTTGTTCTGTTTTGATGGTGGACAAGTTCCACAACGTTGTCTGGTCTCAAAGTTCATGTCCTCAATAAAATGCTTTGGCCTTTTACCAGAAGTGCACGCACAAGGGGCAAGCCTTTTTTGGCCAAGCCAGAATTCTAGAAACTTCAATTAGGTAAAGAGAAGCACAAGCTTCTTCATGTCCTCAATAAAAAGCTTCGACCTTTCACAACAAGTGCACACACAACAAGGCGCAGGCCCTTTCTGGCTCCCATTTCTTTCATCTGACGGACAAAACGTCATACATGTTTCTCAATGAAAACCACGAGCTGAGCAGGAGCCATTCGCCTCAAATCGATTTGTGTCGTCAGGGCTTGCACTCGTGTGATTTACTCCCGTTCTGGCTTCGGTCAAAGGTTGTTGGCGTGGCCTGCTGGTGAACCTACATGCACCAACTCCTTTTGCCCAAATTGGTCAAGGTTACCTTAGGAGGGATCTTTATGAAGAAACTTTGTTACACCTCCGGTAACCATGGGAAAATTTTTGTTCCCCATCGAAAACTACAAAACTAGTGTAGATTTCGATAGGACTGCCCGAAAAAACGTCTAAAAAATGCATCTACTGAAAGAACCAGCTTTCTACGTGAAAGTTTACTAATTTTTAATTGAAGTAGAAGAGCCGTTTGCCCAAATTAGGCAGAGGTTACCTGATCAGGGTTAAAGCACATAACGACAAGACATGCTGGAAATTTTGACGGACCATGGCCCCCGGGTTACGCCTGTGACATAGCATCCAAATTTTTCTCTGTGTGCGTCTTGTAAATGTAGTTTTTGCTGTATTGTTAATTCTCAAAACAATAAGATTAGTTACCGTACTCAATATCGAGACGGAATCGTTATCTCGTTCAACTTGGTTAATGGTTCGTGAAGTTTTGTGCGACAATGGAAATCTTCACCAAACTTTGGACTTATATTGACGTCGCGTTTGCTGCTTGTTAAAGTAGTTATGCTGAATTTGCGTTGGTTGAACACACGTTGCAAATAAATGACTTGTTGCGTTGCTCTTCAGTTTACTGGACGTACAAACCGCCGACGAAAGTAAAGATATATATCGCGTTGCTGCTGCTAAAGGCTCCTCCGTCACTGCTGCAATATGTTTGCGTCATCACTGTGGAAACCTAATAAAAAAAACGTGTTCCTATATCTTTACTGTGCTGTTCACTTCGCACCACTCCTTCAAGTCCGCTATTTACAGAAATTCGCCAATAGCGACGGTCCCGGCAGAACTTCCACCTTTTACGTACATCTAGTTAGGCTGTAACGACTTCGTATATATCAGGAGTCCCCAACCTTTTCCTAGTCGCGGGCCAAAAACAAACTCTGCAAGGCATGGCGGGCCGTACTGATTTTCCACCAAGAATTCCGTTCCCTTTTCTGTTTATGATGTCGATAATACTTAGGAATTTATGGAGTTTTATTCAGATTAACTCCTAATTTTCACAGTTCATAACGAAAGCCCAAAATACGATGTACATTATTTTTAGCGGTTTCTCACAACTAGTTCCTCATAAGCACAAAAATATATAATACAAGAAGTTGCAAAGAGGGCAGGTTCATGAATATAATACCGCTAAGCGGGCCATGCGGTTACACCAATTTGTAAAGGGGCTATGGGCCGTAGGTTGCCGACCCCTGGTGTATATCGTTCCTTCGCCTATAGCAGGGGTGGCCAAACTATGAACCGAGGGCCAAATTCGCGACTGCCTGGCCACTGGAGGGTCAGATACAGTGCGATTTACGTGACAGGCTGCAGCTAATGCTGTTGCACTGCTGTCCACAGTCGGGAACGTGGTGCTTGAAAAAATGTGCAAGGTTTATGGCGGGCCGGATCAAGCTGGTTGGTTTGGCCACTACAGCGTAGCTATTTGTCGGCCCCACAGAATATTTTGTTCGTTTATAATGACAGCTGAAAGTTTCTTTACAGTTTGAAGTGTAAGGATCAGCTGTGTGAAGCAGGGATCCAGCCAGTTGGTTAGGGGGGCGATTTCAGTAATATTTCGCAGTCAAATCTCGTTACGAGTTCACTGCTGTAAGAAAGATAAAGTACACTTCACAACACTGCTGTGACAAAACAATGGACAGAAAAATGGCCTTATGTCGCGAATGCTGTTTTCCGAATTGTACAAAATCATGGTGAATAAAGTTGCTTTAGTGGGATTTAGGGCGGCGATCGCCGCCCCCCCCGGATCCGGCCCTGGTGTGAAGCCATCACCAAATCTTTTATGACCGACTAGGAACACAGTTTGGGTAATCGGCTCATCGTTAAGCCGTGGCAGGTGTCACCTGAGAACGACATCAAGGATTGCGCCATCAGCCGCAATGAAGGCAAGTCGTTACATGAGTTGAGGTATACAGCAGTGGTTGTCAACCATTTCGCTGAAGCTTGTTTTTTTTCGGCCATACACCGAAATGTGTTTGAAATACCGAAAAAAATCAAGTCATTTCGGCCAGAATGTTTGAAAATATTGGTTAAAAACACTTTTAGGGCGAGTTTTAATACAACTGAGACAAATGACCGAAATGTTTCAGCGAAAAAAAAACAGCGGCTGAAGCGAGTCAAATCCAGACCTATGACTTTGTCAGAGAGCCGCACCAAAGAAATTTAACAAAAAGTCAAATGACATGTTTTGTTTTATGGCAGAAGGAAGTTTGTTGCACAAAATAATGGGTTTATTGAAAGATGCTGAGGGCCGCACAAAGGTGCTTGGGAGCTGCATGCGGCCCTCAGAACTGTGGTTGAGAACCACTGGTGTGCAGTAGTGCGTAAAATGTCGGACATAAGATGATGCAGTATCCCCATTATGGATAAAGTATGACATAGCTGTTTTGCTCAACAGCGAAAATAGTACGAAAGTGAAAAATTTGCAAAACATTGCGATATTCTAACGATTTTGACCAGTTTCGAAAAATACAGACGAAACAATTGCTCACTTTTTATGGGTATATGCGAAAACACGATAGAGTAAGCACCAATTCTATCACAAAACACTTAACCCTTGCCAGGCTTTGGCATTGAAATAAAAAGCCATTTTAGGAACGATTTAGTGTAATTTGGCTATAATGACAGATCGCCTATAACGACGCTTTTTCTCCTGTCCCATGAAGTGACGTTATAGGGTAATTCTACTGCAATAAAATTCCAATTTTGGCGGAATAAATTTCAGTTTAGCGTGGCCTATATGAAAACGAATCGTCTGATCAAATATTTTAAAGACCGTTGTGGGTTGTGGGTCATTTCTGGCCAGAAGGTAAAGGTCTTCGTGCGTCGATAAACATATGATGAAGTTTCATCTAAGCCGTGATTCTGGTGAACGAAAATATAGCGTGTGTAGTGGTACAGAAATAATGAACTCAGCAGCATTGTCAGCCCAAAATTTTGGGTGGAGCCAAATATTTTGGCTTTAAGAGAGCAACAGTATTTTGTTTGGCACACCCCCTCTCAGACGTGTGAAACGACAAGATATGCCAAAAATTTGGGGACGATTCCCCCTGGCTACACCTATGAATGAACTTCAGCTTACTGATAGTGATACCTCTTTCATACTCAACATAATTCTACACGAAGCACACACGTGGCATATTTTAACTATGATAGTTTCATGTTGTGCTGGCAACTGACCCCCTATTGTTAATCTTGATCACTGTGTTTGATGTTTTAAAATTAATGAAAATCCTGTTAATCGATAGTACTTGTCAAAATACCCTATTCTCCACTGCTTGCAAATCAAACATTTAGAATGGCAAGTACAACTGGCTTGCCTATTTGATCGATGCTATTTACCACATCCAACATTGATCTTTCGGTCAACTGCTTTTTCACATGAGTTGCACATTATAACCAAACATTATAAACTCTAGAGTTGGAACCTTCACTTAAGGTGAAAACAGTAGTGTGATAAAAACATAATTCCCATGCGGTATTGAAAAAGTATTAATAATAATAAAATTAAGTTATTATTGCGGACTCATGTTTCATATCACAGACACAAGAGCACAAAAATGGTTAGCCATATAGTAGCACATTACAGAATTGGTGTTTGCACACGACAAACATTTACAGGAACAAAAACTTTAACAGCACCCCAACTGTAGAGTCATTCACCCATCATAATGCAGGGATCCAGTAGTATGAGAGAAATGAAGGCATTCTAACATCAAAACTTTGTGGTAAACAGTAACAGATAAAAAGAAAATGTGAAAGATAATTTGAATGGGGGTGCACATTGGCACTCAGGGGCATGCGAATTGTTCTGATCAAGGTTTCAAATACTTGCAATGCATTTGTCATGGGATCAACAGCCAATTAATCTTCCCGAATTTTAAAGCAGGATATGGCAATTAGCAAACTACCAGTTATATTTTATATATACGTTAGACAAGGGGGAGTGCTGTTAGACAAGGGGGAGTTATATGTTAGACAAGGGGGAGTACTGTTAGACAAGGGGGAGTTATATGTTAGACAAGGGGGAGTACTGAGCCCATACTTGTTTGCTGTTTATTTAGATGATTTGCCCAATGAACTAAACAACATTAAAGCAGGGTGTTATATTGGTAAAGTTTTATTAAATCACTTGATGTTTGCTGATGATATTTGTGTGTTATGTCCAAGTGTA
>JGI24159J19872_10005925_pt1 | contig 15838 bp, 13 predicted proteins | sample Ectturendosymbi4_FD_19872 | JGI IMG/M metagenome (IMG submission 19872) | reverse complement strand
CGTATCGCTGCTGTTACAGCTGAGTAAGCATATAATGACTGACCCATGGTCAGCTGACTTTGATGACCTCCGGGTCTTTTCGTTGGCCATGCAAAATGAACAAGCATTGTCTGTCTGTCTGTCTGTCTGCACAAACGTAAAGCCTCCTATTGAAGACTTTCTGGCGACGGTTCTGACGATATTCACAAGCCTATTTATGTTTGACAGGGTTAATCATAGCAAATCAATCGTCATTACAACTGAAAGTCACCATTCAGAAGAGACATTTATGTTGGCACATAGGCGTACGGGAAGACAGTTTATTGGAGGGGCGGAAAAATTTGCCCTGAAAATAACAAGTTGCCCTAAAAATAAACAATGTGCCCCAATTTCACAGATCACCCCCAAGTGAATATAGCCTCTGCATTGAAATTTTTCTCACCGTTCAGGATTTTTGAGCAACTTGCTCTTGCCCTGAAAAACAGCGTTTGCCCTGAAAATTTTCACTGTATTGAATATATTTTTTTTTAATTCAGGATTTTTGAGCAACTTTGCGCTTGCCCTGAAAAACAGAGTTGCCTGAAATTTTTCACTGTATTGAATATAGTTTTTACCATTCAGGATTTTGAGCAACTTTGCGCTCGCCCTAAAAAAACAGAGTTGCTCTGAAATTTTTCACTATATTGAAATATTTTTATCATTCAGGATTTTTGAGCAACTTGCGCTTGCCCTAAAAACAGAGTTTGCCCTGAAAATTTCGAGTCTAACTACTCGTGCAGTTTTTTTTACCAAACAGAGAAAGTTTGCAAACCCCAACTGAAAGACGGCTGTGTAGGGGACAGAATCTTAGGGTAGATGAAAGAACTTGTTTACCTTTAAGAACACCAAAGCATTTCATGGTAAACATTACCATGGCGCACTTAAAATCGCCAAAACACACCAAGCAAAAAATGAATTAACGGCCATACCTGCAATTCCACTCCATAAACCAGCAATCACCACTAGTAAAGCTGATCCGTACAACATTTTTCCCAGCTTGTTATAACGCTTTGCTATTTGTTTTTTTTAATAACCACAATTAAGATGAAACTATGTGTAAAAAAAGAATGCAGAAAAACTGATGTGCAGTTAGTCAACATTGCGATACAAACTTGTCACAGCCTGTGTCAAAAATCACTTTAACTATGTGTTGACTATTACTTCTCACCCACAATAACTTTGGCCGGCCTGAGATTCCTCATTCTCATCCTCAGCTTTCAGTTTTGTTTCTCTGAACTATACCATCACTGATAAATAATTTTCACAAATGCGAGTAGGCCAAATGTTTTTGAACCGTGTTTATTTCATGGACCTACAGTATACAAAGGCTAGTGTTGCCTCGATTGCGGGTGACTAATGTGGCGGAAACGATACCGTTCATAACAATCGCACACAGCAATAGGGCATCCGGCCCCATAAGCATCACATCACCAAAGCCTCATTTGAATTGTGTGCTACTGTATCTCACACGTATATACGCCTAGTATTTCCGTCAACATGAGAACGTTGCCCTGCAATGTCGCAAATAGTAACCAACGTATTTGCACACTACTGTCTGCAAGGGACATTCATGAGCAACGCACGCAACTTGCATCACAAGCTATTCACAAAATTTAAATGACCGTGAACTATCGACCAAGGCAAAACAATAGCAAGAAAGGCAACTCAGTTTACGTCAAATGTTTGGGGTGATTTTCTACAGGTCAGCATTTCCCAAATAGTTGGATAATTGTGAGTCGAATGCAAGAGCGGATCCAGCCAGTAAGTTTAGGGGTGGCGATTTCAGTAATATTTGGTAGCTAAATCTCTACGGGTTCTCTATACCAGTGCTCTTCAACCTTTTTCGTTATGGTAAACTCTTAAAGATGTTTTGACGAACTCATGCACCCTATTTACTGACACTTCCCCCGTTTCCGCCACCTAATTGCGCCTATGCCTGTAAGTACCCGGGTCTAAATAAGCAAGTAGGCCTACCCTAATTCAGTAACTCAGCTACACAATTCAATTGATAATGGCTCATAGTCTGTTGCTTAAGAATCACAAATAATCATCCAGATACAACAATTAGCGTGATGTGGTGTGGTGCTTATGCACCACACTTTAGTAGGTGCAAAGTCTCGGTTAAATCCTGAAAGTCATTGGTTGGTTAATGGTGCATTTTTGCCTATCAGAAAGTTTTTGTAAAAAGTATCTGTTTAGTGTGACAAGTTTGTGATGCACCTTTGTGAACCCTTTCTTAGTGGTGCACCCTACGCATATTTTGGTGCGCCCTAGGGTGCACCGTGCACACCGGTTGAAGAGCGCTGCGATAGATCAGTGCTCTTCAACCTTTTTCGTTACGGTAAACCCTTAAAGATGTTTTGACGAACTCATGCACCTTATTTGCTGACACTTCCCCGTGTCCCCCATGTAATTGCGCCCATGTCTGTAAGTACCCGGGTCTAAATAAACAAGTACCTTTATTCCAGGGGTTCCCAACCTGTGGTACGCGTACCACTAGTGGTACGCGAAGGTCTTCTAGGTAGTACGCGAGTAACTTCCATTTTTTCACAAAAAACTGGATTCACAGCTTTCTAGTTTACGTATCGGGCTGTGTTCCTAATTAAATTAATTTTCTTGTAGCCTGCTATTCCTATTTTATCGCAACATTATGACTTTCGATGCGCTGTTAGCAAATTTACGCCACGCACCGACCAATTGGTAGAAGGTAAACAAAAACAAAATCTCATTATATTTAATTGTCTGTTATTGTTATTTTGATGTATATTATTCTTCTGAATAAACTAAGATTCGATCAAATTGGTTGTTCTGAAAGAAGTGGTACGCGTTGACAATACGGGGTGCCCAAGTGGTACGAGATCGTAAAAAGGTTGGGAAACCCTGCTTTATTCAGTAACTCAGCTACATAATTCAACTAATAATGGCTCACAGTCTGTTGCTTATGAATCACAAATAATCATCTAGATAAAATAATTAGCTTGATATGGTGTGATGCTTATGCACCACACTTCAGAATCTGCAAAGTCTCGGTTAAATCCTGAAAGTCATTGGTTGGTTAATGGCTCATTTTTGCTAACAGAAAGTTTTTGTAAAAATTATCTGTTTAGTGCGACAAGTTTGTGATTCACCTTTGTGAACCCTTTCTTAGTGGTGCACCCTACGCATATTTTGGTGCACCGTGCACACCGGTTGAAGAGCGCTGCTGTAACAAACGTAACCTACAATGAGAATAAGTGTTATGTCGTCACGTGAACTGTTTATCTCTAGTCCTCGATGTACCTGCGCCGACCGTGACTACGTCATCAGATCGTTATTATGTGCCACATTGCTTGTTGGTTCGGTAGTGGTGCAGTGTTAAAGTTTGACCAGTTGTATCACTCATGCTTCTAAACTAAACCAAGCTTAGACTTGTTTCCTCGCAAATGTACGCATGCGAAAGTGATTGATTTACGCAATATTAGACTTACCATAATTTCTTAGGCATAAACCGGGACAAATTCAAAACCATGAATGAAATAATCTGACGAGCGGCCGAAGGCCTAAACTTGGCAAATTTTATACTTTAGTTATTTGTTTCAAGATTGTCTGAGAACACATATAAAGTATTGTACTTAGATCAAACATTGCTCTACATTAAGTCAAGTTCTAGCTTACTTTCAGCATAAAATGACTCAAAACTAACTGAAAGTTATCCTGCCTTCTCAAAGCATACTAAATGGCTTCTAACTGCAGCAGTTGTTGTAGATCCATTGAAGATAATGGAAAAATGACGCAAGAACAAGCCCCCAATTTTACAAATGGCCATTGAGCGGAATTATTTCATAACAATGCGTCATCAGGCTGGAGTTCATTCTGAAATTTTCACAGACGTGATATTCCGGGACATTTTGCTAACCGGGACGGGACACCGGGACGTATGGTAGGTCTACTACACAATATGGTCCTGATTAGCATTGGGTTCATTGCAAATCGATATCGCATCCCCCCTACCAAATTAGCCTGTGTCCGCTACTGGACGAAGGGTCTGAAAAAGTGGTGAGATGGTTTCTGGACGCAGACGATAACCCAGATTCCTATCAAAACCTAATTATTACATTTTGGCCCATTTACAATGTTCCTTGAAATTTGCATGCAAATTTAATCCGTGGTATTTGCATTAAGTCGAGAAATTAACAAGCAAAAAGTATGCGAAACAAATTAATCTCCTTTGCGCAGGTAACAAAGTTTTTGTAAAATATCAAGCTCAACGGAGAGGGGTTTAACCCCAACCCCACTTGCGTGCGCCCTTGATCGTTACTATTAAATGACACACGGTCAGGACAAAGAAAATTTGCGAAACTGCTCGGTCAATTTTTTATACACCTGCTAGCATCTAGCAAAGAAATAATCTACGGGAATCCTACTTCTGTAAATCTTTTCAAAAACGACTCTCGCGACTCTTTTTTTAATTTTTGCGAAAGGTCATTTTCAAATGCTAGTTGAATCTTTATCGCATACTTTCCCTACGAGTTCAGTGCAACAACCCAAATGCGAATATCCTTGGCCATTTCTCGCGCTACCCTGTGTTTGCCTGTAGATCAAATGCTGATCCAGTCCCGTCGCCACGGGGGGGCTTTGGTGGCTTAGCCCCCAAAACAAAGCTTTAAGCCCCCCAAATTGGAACGTGAAACACTATGAATAAGTGAAGTTTTGGTTAATTTTAATTTTATAATGTCAAGCCCCCCCGCACAAACGCAAAGCCCCCCTATTGAAAACTTTCTGGCGACGGTTCTGTGCTGATCCAAACCGATACTTGGAATCGGAACACCATACCAGAAAACGAGAGGATGTGGTTACCCTCAACAAAACTCTGTCTCCACGACGTCGGAAATACTCATCCCCTAGTAGTGAAGGTGAGGATATAGGCCTAACGCTGCTTGATTCAGACACCGAAGATGATGAAGAAATTAGTTCCAAAAGAGAAAACTTCGTCAAAGAAGAATAGGTTCAAATAACCGAACAGGACAAATTAAACGCCATGCAGTTCGTATGCTGTAGTAAAAGTTTATTCTCAGAAAAGCAGGCACCAGCATTTAGTCGCACAAATATTTTCTGGGCCAGATGAGAATGGAGATTTTGAAGTGCGATTCATGATGAGATCAGAAAAAATAATACACGAATTGTTATTTCTCGAAAAGGATGACAGAGCATCAGTGACGCTTAGTAATGTGGGCCCATCCTGCACCTTACTCAACAACCAAACGCTTGTCTGGAATTCTAAAACTTCATTTGACACTTTCATAGTGTGCAATGTAAACCACTTTTTAAACACTGTCATTCTAGTCACGGGTAGTGTTTTGATTGAATTATTGATAACAAACTCATGCAGTATAAACTGATAACATATCTAACTTTCCTTTCAGTGAACCGTGCTAAATGACTCACAAACAAGAATCAAATGTTATCGAGTTTTGCAAGCATGAAACTAAATGCGGTAAACCTGTTTTTCATTGATTTCTTAATTGTAAAAGCAAAAACTTTGCCATGGGAAGGTTTGGTTCTTTGACACAGTCATGCCTTGTTCACGTCCCATTGGTCCACCCTAGCGTACCCGCATGGGTGGGGACAAATGGGATGTTTAGGTGAAAGTTTAATTGCAAAAAAACTGTCAAAACATGCCTCACGATTGAGTTTTTTACGTTAAATTATGCAGAATATTCCAAACTACAAGAAAACAATCACCCGACTTTGAATGTATCAACCAGTTTTACGAAACTAATAAAAATGTCAAACTCTCCCATTGGTCCCACATCTTCCCTAGCTATATGCAACAAACTGTATGGCAAAATGTGTTCATCCGAACACTGCACTTAAAATGAAAAAAAAGATCTTTTCTACTTGCCTGGCATGACTCTACTAAGATGAAGTAGATGCCCTGCAGTACACGCGATTGACTCAGTGTATAATTAATAAACCACATAAATAAAATGCCTTCTTTTGTCAAAACTTTCCAAGTGATCCTGTTACTCATCACCTCTCACGAACTAAAACATGTAGTTGCTAGAAACAGTTTGTTGATTTAACATGTATAATAATGTGTTATCTATGACACACTAAACTTTTATTTATAAAATCAATAACAAAGATGTATAATTTCATTAATATTGTTAAAAAATGTTGAAACTTCTTTCTCCAAATGTTTTGAGATTTTGCCCAAATTTTTGCACCCCCAGCTCCTACACCACTGCCACGCGCTGTTATGTCACACACGGCCAAGTTTTACTACTCGTCCATTCGCTCTTGTAAACAGTTATTGCGTTCCATTTCAGTCAGATTTAGCTCGGTCGAGATTTGTACTCTACGGCATGGGCGTCGGAAGGGAGGCCTTGGCCCACCCTTGAATTTTGAAATTATCAGCCAAAAAAGGTTGTTTTTTCAATTTCAAGGGGTAAAAACAAATTTCACCACCTTTGCCCCGCCCTGGAAAAAATTTTGGGAAAATCCCCTACTGCTCCCCCAGGAAAAAATCCTTCCGACGCCCGTGCTCTACGGTTTCGAATTTCGAGCATTTATTCCGGGTCGTCGCCAACGGGGGGGCCAGTGGTGCCCGGCCCCCCCATTTGAAATCGGTGCAACCCCATTTCACATTTGGCCTACCGGTTGCTGCATACATCCAATGTGGCCCCCCTTTCTGGTTTTGGCCCCTCCTGGTTTTTGCCCCCCCTTGCTGCTAAATCCTGGTGACGGGCCTGCATTTATTCATCATATTTTTTAGTTTTGGATACCGTCGTGTATTTAGATGGCAAAACCGAAGCAAACAAGATTGAATACTTTTTCTAGTTGTCAAGATTTGCCGCCCTTAAAGACAACAATTGGGCGTATTGTGGAAACACCAATTGCACCTGCTGTTCATGCTTCTATTCCCGGTCATCAATAAACATACGATATGGCGAGATGCAACGAATTGATTTATGATTGTGGATGTTGTAAAAATTTTTGTTTTATTTAAAATTTGTTTGGAAAAGTGGCTTTTATATCCATTGGAGCTAGCGGCTTAAATCCTGAGTTGTTGAAGATTTATTTTGTGTCAGACTCATGGTCCGTATCACAAGGGTACACGAATAACATTGTGACACAAAAATGGTTAGTCATAGCACACTACAGACAGGGCTGGATTTACCAATAGGCTTAAGCTTAGAGCATTTGACAGAACTAACCACAACCTGCTGTTTGCTAAACTAATTAAGCGCAATGTACCTATGGGCATAGTAAGACTGCTGTTGAGCTGGTACAGGCAACAGACCATGCAAGTGAAATGGGGCACCAACTACTTTTCATCTCCTTTTACTGTAACCAATGGGGAAGGCAAAGGGAAGTTCTGAGCCCATATTTATTTGCTGTTTACCTTGATGAACTCTCAGAACAGTTGGATTCAGCCAGGGTTAGCTGCACTGTGGGAAATTTGGTTGTTAATGTTCTCATGTCTGTTGATGATGTATGTGTGTTCCGCCCTAGTATAAGTGGACTCCAACGTCTTCTGGATACAATATTTCTGGTGACTATGCTGCTGAATACGAAATCGCCTTAGTAATATTGCAATCGGAAACCCGAGCGGCATGTACACAAAGCTTCGCACTGTGGCAGCAGAAAACAATAGAGATTATGCGCCGCAATCTCTCTTACTATTGATTGCTCGCGCTACATATCTAATGGTGCTATTCTTCACGCACATCCCGTTCGTGGTGAATCAGACAATCAACGCAACGCCACCGGAGAGGTTGCAACAACATCCCCTCCTTTTCACAACGAACCATACCGATCGCACGTGCTTTGTGTGAAGGCCTGAATTCGGCACGACCTCCACATCCTGGTCACAGTACCATTTTGTTGCGATCGGAAACCCGAGCGGCATGTACGCAAAGCTTCGCACTGTGGCAGCAAGCAACAATAAAGATCATGCGCCGCAATCTCTCTTACTATGGCTTGCTCGCGCTACATACATTTAATGGTGTTATTCTTCAAACACATCCCGTTCGTGGTGAATTAGACAATGAACGCAACGCCACCGGAGAGGTTGCAACAATAACAATTGGTGTTCTTTTTCGCCCTAAAAACTGTAAACAACCTGCTTCATCAAAGGTGTACGTGTACAATTTTTGACCAAGTGAAAAACTTTGGTGCGTTGCTAAATGCCTCACTGAATGATGATGATGATATTCAGAAACAAATGAAATCGCTATAGGCCTCCTGTGAAGCAAACAAGCTCCAAGGCACTTTCGAATTTCGATCAGTGCTCTCCTGCAGTAAAAACACACTATTTCGTGCCTATTGCATGCCAATGTATGCTTGCCAATGGTGGAGCAAATACACACAGGCTAGGCTAGTATGAAGAGTTTACGCACTCCATATAATAGGCTATTGCCTACCGAATTATGCATTACATACCCAGAAATACAAGTTTTCGCCCACACCAAGGTAGCCATCGAATCAGGACTTTTGATGCCTTATTGAAAAATAATCTACGCCGTGTCTTGCAACATTGTGCATCTTCATCTAACATTTTGATCCGAAATGTCTGATGCTTTTTACACATCTTCGTTTTTCCTCAATTAACGCTCCTGTAGTACCAGTGTAGAAGCGTCTCTTCATTGGTTTTGTTTTTGCATAACAACAAAAATCTTCCGTGTGCTGCTTCAAAATTGATGTAAATTAATTGGCTGCTTCAAAATTCAGGAAAATTATTTGGCTGTCGATCTCATGATAAATGCGTTGCAAAGCATTTCAAACCTTGATCGGAACAGTTTGCATGCCTCTGTGCGTTAATGTGCACCTCCATCTGACTTATCTTTTACTCTTTTCGTTTTATCGGTTAGCTGTTTTTTACCAAAAAGTTTTGATGTTAGAATGCCTTCATTTCTCTCACACTGCCGGATCCCTGTATTATGATGGGTGAATGACACTACAGTCGGGGTGCCTATCAAGTTTAAGTTCAAGTTCATTATCGTTTCCTAGGCTCAGCTATTAGACAAACAATACTGAGAGTCATTGCGCAACAGTGGCGTAGCCAGCCCAAAAATTTTGGCGGAGGCAAAATCTTTGATTTTTTGGCGAAGTACACTATTTTGTTTCGAAAAACGTCTCTCAAAGCACAAAATGACTATATGCTCTAAACATTTGGGGGGACCATGGCCCCTTTGCCCCCCCTGGCTAGGCCTACGTTGCGCAATACGGAAACCAATTGTCAGTGGAAATCAGAATAAATGAACACCATGGCAAAATATCTGATTCATGTAAACACGAGTGTCACGTAGGATTCATGAAGGGCCATGGCGGTCATCTAGTCAACCAACCCCGTTTATCACTCTTTGCGCAGTGTTAAAAAACAATAGTTGGAAATCAAATACAAAAACAAACAAATAAATATAAAACATGGTGAAGTAAATTGAATCGTTAAAAGTTGCCACAAGCATACTTGCAACCTTGAAGTTTCTTTTATCACCACCGTTTTTGCAGATTTAGAGATACCAGCTTAAAGATGCCTGGAATATGTCATGATGCCAGTGCTTCATGAGTATGCAAGTAAACTTGTGCAAGTTGCCCATGTTGGTGTGGCTGCTAGAGCTACTTCTTTTTGTCAAGGCATTGCTTAATCAAAAAAATCTTGTTGGCAGGGCCCTGCTAACATGGACGTCAGTAGGATTTTTTCCAGGCGGGGCACTAGAAGATTTTTCCAAATTTTTCTAGGGGGTAAAGGTGGTAAAACTTGGTTTTTACCACTCCAAACTAAGAAAACAACCTTTTTTGCTGAAATGTTCAAAAAAACCCTTTCCCAAGCCCATGCCTGCTAATTGGAAATACCATGGTGCCCTTGATTACCTTGGAGTATCCAGCAGGTCCTCTATTGAAATGAAGTATTTGAAAACAGGCGCCTAATGAACGAGTATGAAATAGACAGACATAGCATATGCACAAGTATGACTGCTGCCGAACCCTTAATCAAAAACCTACTACAGCACTGAAACTTCCTGGTTGAAATCTGTACACAGTATGTTTCGTTTTTCGCTACTGCGACTACTTATTTCTTCGACTTAATAGCGTCGATCAGTTGTCTAAATAAACGAACAGTCATTTCCCGATCTTTTTGGGATTCATCTCTAAAAGCAGACAACAGCTGTTGGGATTGAGTCATTTTCAAGTCGACCTACAAGAAAGAAGTTGCATGAATTACGATGCTGCGTAGCGCATCGCTGAAATCTCGTAATGGCATCAGCAATCAGTAACCCACATGAAAAATTACCACTGAAGTAAATTGCAATGTAAAAAGTACATTTTGTGATACCGCATGTGCAGAAAAGTTCCCACCCAGACTTACGCCGCTTCCTACTTCGTTTAAAGATTGAGCTGTTGTTGCGTAGCTGAATGGCTTGCAAAAGCTCCATCTCCCTTTTCAGTTGTACTTTCGCCTTTGATGCACAAAAACCGTAAGGGCAAAACAAGTGTTTCTTTGCAGCATATCACACCTATAGCAATGTTGTTTACTCATATCAGTTTGTGTATTTTCTTTACTGAAGACAGTAGCTAAGTGTTCAATTCTTGCGGAAAAGACTTGCATGGTCACTAAAATTACTGCACAGTTCACAACGCTAGTAGGCTACTCCACAAAGATTTCACCTTTGATGTGTTCTCTAAGTACAAGGTGCAGATTTACAGTCATACGTTTACTACTTTCCTCTGATGGTTCAATTGTGGAACCTTCCCCTGATGTGCACCCCTGCCTTGATTTTTCGTCTCTGTCTTCCAAGAAGTCAATTGTTGCAAAGAAGCATTTCGCTCTTGATAAAAAAAACAACACAACAATGTGAACGTCAAAATGTAATCTGTTCAGGGTGCGCAACAAAATGACTCACATGAAATCACTTATGTTTAAATCACTAGCTTATGCATAGTTTCATCTTGTATGACTCCACAATGTTTCTCGATTTAACCATGTGCAGAAACTTTAGTGGAAATTGAAAAACTAAAATATCACATCTAATAATGAATGAATTCACCAAAATTCCACCATAACTTGTCCATTTCAAAGTTAGAAGTTTTTGGCATGGATTTCAACCTCAAAACATCAAAACACTTGCTCATGACGAATACAAACTCTTTTATCTGAATAAAAATGTGCACCTATACAAAAAATGTCTTCTGAAAGTTACCTTGTTCTACAACTTCTACGCCAGATGCAACATTTCCAACATCATCATCAGTCAACTGTTCTGCAAATGAATCATGACTGCTTCAAAAATCTAAAGGCACTGCTAAGTATTATTGAAGTTTCCAAACATACCACAGAGTAAATCAGAGCTGCCATCAAATCCAAATTGACTGCTGTCACTTGCCACTTTGCCGTGCACAACCTGCAACACCCAAATTCGCCATGCATACACAGTTGCACACACCATGAAAGAATTAGTCTGCCAAAATATGCAATATACATTGAACCATAATCACAATAAAAAAAGCACTCATTCACTCACCAACCATGCATCTTCCAGGCAGCAGCGTTGAAGGGAGCACGCAAACTTCATATTGAATTCCATGCTACTGAATTGTAGTAAAAGCAGAAAATGTCTCACCACACTCATTGCAATCAATTTTTTTTCCAGAAATGAGCAAAGATAGGAACAATAACCTGCACATTGTGCAAAACTAGCAACTTTCACTTTATCATATCACACAGTTCACCACTAAGTAGAAAAAGGAACAGCTTATTTAAGATCATACCTGTGCACGTGGTCTAGATCCTAACAAGCTGACCATTTGCTCATAATGTACCCACAGCACGGCAAAAGCTGACTGACTCTCCTGATGGTCTCTTCTCTTGTTTTTTCTTATAGTAAAGCCTTTTCAAGATTTTCCATTTCTGTCTAATCTGAACACTGAAAGATGAGGGCACAAAGGTTTTATGCATTTATAAGCATTAAGCTTAGCTTACACATTTCACAGATATCTGTCTTTCATAACCCAATTGACTTTTCAAATGTCTATTCATTAACAAAAATATCAGAAAAACATTTTCAACTGATTGGCTTGCAATGAAAAATACACTTACCGCTGGCTTCTTTCTAATTGTTTCTGGGTAAATAGCAGAGGTTTTGGTATACAGCAAACCGAAAGACGATGAATGGATTTAGCACGCAGCACTAACTACAATATACAAAACAAAGATTAATACAAGAAAAACAGAAGTGTCGCAATGCAGCACACGTAGGAAGTCCCAAACAGAAGACGTTCATCTCTAAAAAAACAAAAAACTGCCAAATATGAGAGGTGCCAAAAGCAGAGGTGCCAAACAGAAGAAAACAAAAAAATAAGAGTTATTTATCAAAGTTAGTTGGAAATTTGCTACTGTTCCATTGCTACCATGCGAGATAAATGCGGCTGCAATAAAGTTTCGTTGGCATCCAAACGATTTAACCCTCTGGTTTTGATAAAAGCTAGTGCTGAAAACGTTTTCTCATTAAAGTGTTTGAAAATATTACTAAAATTGTGATTGCTTTGTGACTAACAGGCGGATATGCATTTTCAATAGATATACAGAATTGAGACAGCTACGACTGATATCATAAAAATTAGCGATACACGTGCTCGCTACATTCACTGAACAAGTTGTTCCCATTCTTGAAAAAAAGGAATGAAAAGAAACAGAGAAGGTAACCGCCCTGCAGATTTACCATATCTGTTCTTTTCATTTTTTCTTTTTTTACAGGTTGCCTACCATCCTCCCTGTTCTTTCAATTTCTTGATTTTTCCTGACTGTACCGTTTTTACGGGAGTAGGTTTATTTGGAACGACTCGCAAAATTCATACTGTGCAGCACGCTAGCTACAACAGTACCATTTTCAGAGGTGTACAGGATCCGGATTTCAGGACTCGAGTCCGGCAGGATTCAGCACATTTTCAACAAACCGGATCAGACCCTGACTACAGTTTTATTCAAGTTTCTAGATCAGGATCAGTATCAGGATATTCAAATTTCACTGTTTTGGGATTTGACGCCAACACAATCATAAAAAGAATTTTTGCAAAGTTAAAGGATGTAATGTAGTACACATCATAAGCGTATGGCATGGGGATGCAGGGGATGCGGTTGCATCCCCAACGATGGAAAATTGGCCATTTTTCGGGCAAAAATTTTGAACATTTGGGCAAATTATACAGCTACATTCACATTTAAGTGAGGTATTGTATTTGTTGCCATCAACGGGAAAAGCTTTGCTGAGACTATTTTGCCATTATTTTTTGCCTCTGACAGCAAAATAGACAGTGCCTGACAGCAAAATAGTCACTTCCTGAACCAGAATCATTTCGGAATTCCAATAGCCTTCATCAAATTTGGGCCAATTAAAAAACATTATTCAGGTTTCAGGTAAATTAGAAACATTCGGGTATGTTCCAACAGCTTCCAATTAAATCTAGGCAAATGAGGGAAGCCTTATTCAAATTTGGGTGAAATTAAAAACATTTACATAAATTGGAAACATTTGGGTAAAGTCCATCAGTCAAATCAAATTTGGGTAATGGCCTATACAAGAGCTTCAATGAAATTTAGATACAATTAGAAACATTTGGGTAAATTCCAACAGCCTCAATACAATTTCGGTAACTGAAACAGCTTCATTCAAACATGAAGACAATTGGAACCATTTGAGTAAATTGGAAAAGATTCATTCACATTTGCATATTTTAAACATTTGGGTAAATTCCAACAGCCCAAATTAAATTTGTTTTTGGACTAATTGAAATAACCTCATTCAAATTTGAGTAGACTGAGAAATATTTTAAAATTAGGAAATCAAATTCGGGCTAATTGAAACAACCTCATTCAAATTTGGCTACACTTGGAAATATTTTAAAATTAGGAACATGTGGTGGTAACTCATTCTAACTAACCCTAACTTTTGTAAACATCAAATTGTTGATGCTGGCATGTGTTTTTCAGCTATAGTAACAAATATGGAGCTGTAAATTATATGAGTTGATACTGTGAAGTTTTCATATTTCAAGTGTGTTTCATGCTGTGAAGTTTTCAAGACTCCATTTGTTGTTGTTACGTTTTTATAGGCAGCATTAGACCTATGAATTGCTTTTTTTTATAATAATGTAGGTTTAATTGAATACTGTGACGTTATCATTGTTGGAATTAGCATGTACAACTACAAATGTTTTGGTGGTAATAATGTGGTGTAGCTGTGATATGATACTGTAAAGTGTAAAGTTTTCGTGTTTCAAAACTGCTTGATGTTTGGAGATTTACAAGTGTGAAGCTGGTGCGGTGAAGTAGCCTATTCGTGAATACAAACCAAGTAATTGAAACTGCAAGATNTTGTGTGGTAGTAGTGGGAAACATTTCAGTGGCAACTATACTATCTATTGCGCTGCATAATTCATTAATGCAGTCCCAGTGAAACACTGCTATTTTCATAAAATATTCTTGTTGAGGTTATAAGTCATTTGTCATCGGAAATTAACTTTTGCACACATACCTTGGTAGTTGGTCATATAGGCTGCAGTTTAAATGTCTGATTCAGTTCCATATTGCTATTTCTTCTTAGCATGCTGTGTTCAGTGCACATTCAATTGTCTAAACTGGAGTGTTTTTTGGTTATCATAACGTAAGTTTAGAATTTGCAAAGTCATGATCAGAAGCCGTAGGCCTAATGAAGCATACTGATTGCTAATTGAGGGCATAAGGCTTTGATCCTCACAGTGACATACTCTTTTCAGGATTGCGTTTATTTACCTCGTTATTTATATTATTTCATAATGAAGAGGTGTGTAAACAATAGTAATTTCAAACTCAGGGCTGAGAAATCTGTCAGTTTGCAGTTCATAAACGAGATGGAGATACCCACATCAACGAACTTGCATGGCAGTACGTTGCTTCCTTGAATTTAATTTGTAGGCTATATGAAGAATTGTAGTAGCGCGACTCAACGCATAAATTGATTTGTTACTGATATTTGACAATTGGTGATTAGACATGCAGACACCTTGATTTGCTTACAACGGTACGTTTTAGTCCTAGCATTAAGACTTTCTATTTATACGTTATTTGGGAAAAAAAGATCAAATTTGGGCAAACATTTTTTGCATCCCCGAAAAATGGGCTCTCGTGCACCTATGGTACACATCAATTACACATGTGTGAAAGAGGCGCTGTTACACCGGACGTGTCATGCACTGCAAAGCACCGGACTGATAGATGATGACATGGATGCCGATTTTGCGTGCGATAAAAACGCTGGAAACACTGTTCGTTTCTGCATCAAGGTACTAATTCATTCATTTATTTGGAAAACAAACACACGAAACAAAACTCACAAATAAACAAGATAAAATAAACAAGCAAACTCATGAATAGAAATACAATCAAAATTATATTTGCATCTTCCCGGGAAACCTAATATAACCAGGTGGTTTTCTAGTTCCCAAATCTAAACACCTATATATGCAAGAGATTTTTTTGCAGTTGCCAATCTTTTTCTGGGAACTATATATTCTTGAGATGTTTTCTGTCTAGAATTATATGAATGTATATTGTCAAACTTTGTGAATAAATAGTTAAAAACAGATGGTAAGTAGCCATGCTTGAACTGATGCATCAATTTTGCTATTTGTAACTTATAAATGTCATTAAGATTCAAAATTTTGAGCTGTGCAATGTGCATACAGTTTTTCAGCATTTGATCTATATGAACTAAATGTAATCAATCTTATAATTTTATTCTGTATTGTTTTTATTGTTTTAAGTAAATATGTTGATGCTGATCCCCAACTACTTATTCCATAT
>JGI24159J19872_10005924_pt1 | contig 15841 bp, 15 predicted proteins | sample Ectturendosymbi4_FD_19872 | JGI IMG/M metagenome (IMG submission 19872) | reverse complement strand
TTTCCCTATGACAATCTGGAAAGAGAAAAATGAATAAGGTCATCGATAAAGGTTTTAGAAGCTGCCGCTTTGTTTCAACAATAGTGAAACACCCTGTGCATTCAAGATCGTTTATACAATGTCTGCGAAGTCTTCCTTACATCCTTGTCCACCAGGGCCTCTCACTTTATTCATTAGGACCTCCTGGACCTTTGCGCTTGCGTACACCCTGTTGTTTTTTCAAGATGTAAGTTGCAGACACCAGGAAGTGATCGGTCGAGACCTCTGCGCCCCTTTTGACGCGAAAGTCCAACACTGATTAGAGCAAGTAAGCTGTAACCATGCAGAAATCAATGAGTGACCGTTGATCCATCGATTCTCTGCACCAGATGTATTTGCGAAAATGTCAGTGTTGTAAGGAATGTTCATTACGCACAGCGCGCTGTCACAGTTGCCTTCTGTTACCATTCACAGTAGTATCCCCACGTTGGCTAATCACACCCTTTCGTACCCCAGCATCGTTCCTAACGTGTGCATTGAAGTCTTCTAAAAGAATCGTGGATTCGTTATTTTTACCCCTTCGCATGACACATCTAGTTTCTTCCACTCCGGTTGTTACGCAGTTGAGTTTGGGGCGTATGCCTGTATCAAACACAAGAGCGGTCTAACAACTGCAAACTCAACATGAACACTCTTCCTTAGTGGAATCCATTCGCGATGGCTTGCAAGTACCCCCAGCCCAGCCTGGGCAAACTTTGGTGACTGAACCCTGAAATATGAAACAGAGTTTCCACCCATCGTCCAGCTCAACAAATGTTAGAGCTACGACGCTAAGTAGAAGAAATGGCAACAACATCCAGGGAATATCTTTGGCTTCTTCTACCAGACCTTTTCTGTGAGTGAGATGATATTCCAGTTTCCAATCAATAGCTCATGGCAAGATTGCCGTTTACGCGTGGGTTTCAAGTCTCCCACAGTAGAAGCACTCTGCTGCATCCAATCGCCTCCCCAGATGCGTAATGGGCGCAACGTGGAGCCTCCACTTGAGGATATTTGAAGGGCAGACCACAGAGAAATTTTCGGACCGGTCCATGTGTCTAGAGACCAAACGCAGTTGTTGATGCAAAGACCGAGGCGCGATGTTATTAACTTTGCGCATTTCATTATACCGCGGCCGGTTGCGCCATTAACACAGAACTTTTGCGATCGTTACCACGGGAAGCCTTTTTGTGGGCACGTTTGTGCAGGAGAGACCCTGCAGTGAGTCTACTGAAAGGGCAGACATGTAGCAATCACAACACCTGAAAAGGAGAGGCTCTGTTTCGCGCTATCACTTTTTTTGTCTGATCGGTGTGCACGATGTGTTTGGTCCCTTTCTGCCACAAAATCTCGTAATTTTGAACGAATTTGAATGATTTTGTTAGGCACCCGGTCTTTTCAACCCCAGTCACATCGAAGTGTGAACTAATATGTAGTTTATCAGCTCATCTACTCAGAGTTCTAACTTTAAAAATGGCAGTTCGCACTACTGATTCACGAATAACTTCATTAGCTCGCAAACGACAGCTGAACAGGAAAAACAATAAATTTTATTTAAACATTAACTACAGTATAGTCTGACTTGTTTGCTCAGCAATGTTTGTTTATTAATGGATGCCTCGTGTGCTGAGTGTTCGCAAGTGCTACGTTTTATTACTCCTGTCAAACAATGGTGTCGATCAGTTTCTCTTTTAGCGAGAACCTCTATCCTACTTGCAACTCGCGAATTCTGACTGACTTGTCCTGGGCCCGAAAAGAGCGAAAGAATTTTCTCTACGATTGCAACCAACAGGAGCGCAGAATCCTCGATTTTGTGTTGGGAAGCGAGTATGAGGAGCTTTTGGTCAATCAGTTTAAAAACCTTGGGCGTGTGTCGGCCGATCGCAGAAACGGAAAAATCCTTGTTGATTTATTCCGGGTAAGAAGGCTTCTATTAATTTATATAAAATGAATGGAACCTGTGACAACGTATGTTTAGACGGGAGTTTTGACCTCGGTCTTCATCGGATGGTTTGAATAAAGTTAGTCATTGTTAGTTTTGTACAGAATCCCTGATGTTCGTGAATTTTTTGAAATGTGACGCCCCTGCAACATCAAATTGCACATTTTCGTCTGTGTAAAAACGTTCAACCGTTCAATTTTGGCTAGTATTTTCGCAATTTCCATTTCCCAGCCATAATTTTTGTTGAAACATGGCTTCTTACAAACCTCACTCCAGTCACAGTTTGCATCTTCAGAAGGCGGATGCGCTGGTGCAATGGTGAAAGCATTCGGAGTCTTGCTATTGTCAAATTATTGTTTCAACAACTGAGAGTTAACTTCAACGATTAAGGAATAACGAGCCGTATCTCTCCAGTAGCACCTAAGTTTTTGTGCTTCCCAAGATTATATTCAGATATACAACAAACTCTTTAATAGTCTTGAATCTGAAATCAGAACAGCGGAACTTTTACACGGTTCGGTTTAGAATAAGGGAAACAACAGCGTTGAACATTCACAAGAGCGACCGGAAACATCGACCAATTGCGGTGATGTGTGTTAGCAGGCTGTCATGTGAACTGTTACACTATTCGCAAAGAAGTTGATTGCATCGATTCACGAATAAAAATTGCCTGGAATTAAAGCACATCCACATCCACATGGAACTCCGCTGGTGTTGTTTGCACGAATTAATCCATCGTAGCTCTAGCATTATAAGTTTTTAAAGGTGAGGAAGAGATGCAACTGCCAGCACGAGCATCCTTCGTATTGGATGTTTTAATAAATTCCATCACGCAGGTGTTTCAGAACTTGAATTATAGTCAACCACGCGTGTTAGCAGAATGTTTTAGCGATGTAAAAAATTGTAGAAATCAAATTTGCAGTACTGCTGCCTGTTTACCCGAATGGGAATTTCATCGATGTCAGTATACTTTTTGATAACGTTCCCCTGTGGATCTTCTGTAACTACTGATATGAAAACAGTAATTTAACAATAAGAATTTTGTCGAAGCGAACTTTTTTTAAATAAAAATGTCAAGTTATAGCTGCTTTTTGTTACAGGTATTTCCGAACATCAAAAAGCAGTGCATGACTCTTTCCAAGCATTACTTTGCTCGTTTTTCTGCTTTAAACGAACAGTTTGATATCACCAAAGTCAGGGCTGCTGATAATCTGGATCCACTGCTGTTTTGCAAAGGCGGCAGTCAAGATGTGGAAGCGAGATTTGACAACCGCACTGGTCAAGTAACCGTTATTGGACTCAAAGCAGCTGCTGAACAAAAAATGAATGAAATAAAAGCACAAGTGTAAGCATAGGCTGAGCTGGTTTTGATGTTGGTGTAGTTTTCTGTCTTGGATGTGACAGTTTTTGCTGTTGCGGAGCAGGTGTTGCAGTACCACATCCCGACTGTAAGCTGACTATTTTGTGTTTTGATTCCAGGGCACTGTTGTCAAATTTGCAGCAAGGTCAACCTGTTGTTGCCGAACAAAAGGTTCGAATCCTTCGGCAAAAACCTTGCCCTATCGATGTTGCAAGGTACGTATTTCACCACCTTGTAGACATGCTGCTCATATGTTTCGACGCCCTAGTGTCCCATAACTTCACTGAACCTTTTCAGAAACCCATGTTTACGGAGCTTTTGCGCCTGATCCTCAATGCGCTTGGATCTTACGTGTTTTTAGTGTATCTCGCTCCTATTGCGATGACCTAGTTTCATATTCCAGCATTCTAAAGCTAGATGCACACGGCTGCGTCCTGTGCGGGTTCAGGAAAGAGCGGTACTTGTAGACAATAGACAAACGCACCGCACCAGACGCATGCCGTGTGCATACAGCTTAAGACATATGAGGTGACCCCATTCGATTGGACAGTCCGTGCACAATCTTCCCCAAACGTAAATGACTTTTTCTTACTTTTTTATTGTTCTTAGAGATAAACAATTAAAGATGAACATATTCCTTGTTCTTCCCACGATTTGATTTACGCTGCATTAAATAATTTTGTTCTGACAAAATTTATAAAAAGCTAAAGCAGAGTGACTCGTTTGTTTGGCTCAGGATTCTAAACCATTTAAGCGCAGGTCAGTTCGATATAACGATGGTTGAGTGGACCAATGCTGTAGCAGATGGATGATTTTTATAGCTGTGTTGAAATAAATTTGTGTTATTACCAAAGTTTTCTTCCGATTCCGTGTCTGGATCATGAGTTGTTTTCATCATTCCGTGTCAGCTTCTCTACTTTAAACTGTTGTTCATTTTATTGCCCTGACTCTGTCGCTGATTGTGTAACTGGTCGCAGAGTGTGGATAAACTGCGGTGTTTTGGATGAAGTCAACAGTAAATACAAAGGAAAAGTCTCGATCACCTGCGACCTGGAGAAGGAAGTTGCTGACTATGAGGGAGAAGCTGATGACATTGCTGCTGTTGAAAACGATATTAAAAGCCTGGAAGACGTGAGTGCTGAGAATGTGCATGGGTTTGAATATATTTGTGTGTTGTGTGCGTGAAGACAATAGTCCACTGCATCTATGCGCACGAATAACACTATCGGTGAAGTTAGGCCTACTGCCCGACAAAAATTTTGGTGGCTGTGTACTTTTTTCAAATCTAAAATTATGTTGCTTAGATAACTGAATCTCCTAACGTGAACGAAGCATGCGTGAGAACTTGGATTGTGCGAATATACCACAACAAGTTTTAGTGCAATAAAAGATAAAAAGAACATTTTAATAGAAAACATTAAAACCCCCCTTTTAAATATATTCCAGAGTCTTTTTGAACGAACTCCGGACATTTGTGAATCGAAACTGGAATTTTTGACAGTAGTTTTGTCCTCGAATGAAATTAATGTAAAAAAATCTTGTTTTAACGATGAGTATGCCAAACGCAACTGCAATGGTAAGTTTGTGATGAACGACATGATTGGTTATGTAATGTACATCAGTATTCACAGCTGCAGCGCTACAAACAAACGTGCTTACATTTAGCAGCCTGTTTGCTTCTTAGCATCTGTATTTTCATTTAATGACCTCAAAACGGGAATTCATTGTGGTGGAAACTGATTAGAGCGTTGCAAAGTCTCAAGAAAAGTGAAAATATTGAAACTTTGAATTACGTTTGCAATCACAAAAAGATTTCAATGGCGAATTGAGCCAGTTTTAATTAAGCTCAAGTGCTTTTCTCAGGCATTATTAATATGTAAAATGTGGAAAGTTCTTTGAAAAACAAAGGAACGCAAAATGTTAATATTGAAACGCCGCAACCTCAGATTATAAAAATGCTATTAACAGGGTGCTCTTCATTCGTCTAAAATCATAAATTTTTATTCCTCAAGTCATGCAGAGATGAGTACACATTGATCCTATGTTCTTTGCTTATTTTTTGTCAGCGGCGCTGGTGATCCGTGGGGTTAGATGTGTTCTGGTGGCAAAATCTGAGGAATCGTTTGTAAGTGCCAATCAAGTTCTGAACGAAATGATTGTTCTGAAAGAGATCAAGCATTCGTCCGATCCAACCTTCGTGAAGGAAAGAGAATGGGAGGACCTTGTAATTGAATCATTTCGAGAGAAGATGGTGACTATTATCGAAAAGGTGCGATACAAAAAATATTAGCTTTTCTTTAGTGTTTCCGTTGTGTTTTTTTTAATGCTTTCTACACACTTTGCGAACTGTTTCAATGGTCGAGATTAACCCGACCGTTTGGCGCAGTGCTTAACGCCACAGCTGCGTTGGTTTCATGCTGAACTCACCCACTTTGTCCAGTCACTTCACGTAATCTCGTGACAAAACTGCACAATAACAATTACATTAGTATGCAACTATTCAGTCTAGTGCGTTTGTAGGGTTTGACTTACATGTAGTTCTTCGACCTTTCTAATCTCAAACATATACCAGCGTCTTTTAAAGCGATCACAATCTTTAATGAGGTAGAACAATGCAACTGTGTCTTTAATGAAACCATTGTGCGATACACAGATGGCTAAATTTTCCAATACGCATGTAATCGAAACTCATTCATCAAATGCATCTTCACTTTTTTAAGTGAATTTCGAGCGACGTGTAATGCAAGGCCTCACTGATGGTGTTATGCGGTAAATTTTACGTTTTGGTTTTGTTTTTACAAAGGATGGATTGATCACTGTGGCAGGAGTGAGCAGAGAGTTTGTAGTGGACATTTACTACCGGGTGGAGTTGATTGTTAATAATTACAAGTTGATATCTTCTACCCTCCCTTTCTCAAGAGAAAAAGCTCGCTTCATTGCCAGCTACTTGTCTATTCCAAGCGAATTAACCAGACTCGTCAAGTTATCGTCAAGCAATAAGAATTTAAGCATAACTGGCCCAAAAATGGCAGTGGAAACTGGTGAGTTTTATTTTCGTCTAACCATTGTTAGAACCATGGGCATCGGAAGAGGTTTTTCCATGGGGGCACCACTAGGGGATTTTTTAAAAAGTTTCCTAGGGGGGCCAAAAGTGGCCAAATTTGTTTTTTCCCACTCGAAACTAAGAAAACAACCTTTTTTGCTGAAATTTTCAAAATCCAGGTGGGCAACGCCCCACTGCCTCCCGCCCCCTTCCTACGCCCATGGTTAGTACCCGCTTTTTTGTTTTCGTTAGCTTTCACAGAATGTCTAACATTCCAATTCACGTATATTACGCATAAAAGCGTTTGTTCGTCGCTATATTCAACCGCTATTATGATTCGAAAGTCGTTTCTCCCGTAATATTTAAACTGTTCACTGTTGCGCATCGGAAACGCGCCGCAGATGATTTGTCGCAGGTGTAGCGAACGGAGAGAATGTTATCGGTTTTCACTGCAAATGGAAAAACTAATATCAGTGCTCTGAATCATGAAAAAAAGTTTGGTCAAACGTAACATGTTAACAGATTTGTCAAACGTAACATGTTGACAGATTGGTCAAACGTAACATGTTTAAAAGATTGGTCAAACGTAACATGTTTAAAAGATTGGTCAAACGTAACATGTTTAAAAGATTAATCAAACGTAACATGTTTTGAAAAACAGATTGGTCAAACGTAACATTTTGGAGCATAAAATTAGGATAGACTTAACAGTTTCATCAACACTAAAAAAGCCTTCAAAAAACTATGCATGTTTTATTTTGAGACGTTTCGGATTATTCTTAATCCATTGACTGAAGATGGAGTAAGAATAATCCGAAACGTCTCAAAATAAAACATGTATAGTTTTTTGAATGCTTTTTTAGTGTTGATCAAAGGTAACATGTTTTGAAAAAAAGTTTGGTCAAACGTACCATGTTTAAAAGATTGGTCAAACGTAACATGTTTTTCACTGCATGTTGAAAAAAGTACATCAGTGTTCCGAATGCAGGATGTTACCATATATATTCCTCTTCCGGAATTTCACGTAGAAAGAACAGTTGCGTCATTTCCCGTATGTTTCGTGATGATGTGAACGCGTTGTTTAAGTATCTCTGCTCTAGGAATCATTACCCAATGCAATCTTACAAATGAAAAAGATAGGTCAAACATCACATGTCTGTGCAAATACTTTTAATAATTTCCACGTTTTCTGGAAAACAATAATTAAGAAGGATACGAGGAAATTTGAAATTGAGCATTACTGGCATAATGTTATCAAAGTGCTTCGCAAAAATTTTGACTAAACGAGTCGGTCATTGTTGCCCTAAGGAAGGGATACGCGGGAGCAGAAGGAGATGAATGATTTTTTCATGCCTTTTTGTGCACGTGGAGTGGATTTGAAAATGCATGATTGTCATGGCAGTTACTCACAGAATAAAGCCAATTATTCAGCACACTTTCATCTCCTACTTTAAAGCTGTTGTGGCCGTGAAAAAGAATAGAAATACAAAAAGCAGCCAATTATGAGTAATAAATAATAATTAATTGTCACAAGCTTCTTATTCGTCACAGCAAAAAAGTTCATTTTGTCCGCGCGGTTCATCAAAGGGAAGATGGATGTCACGAAACCAGGTATCCTGGAGTACTTGATTGGAAATTCGTTTAAGGACTTTAAAAAAGACTTCGAGTCGCAACATCGTTGTATCGTGTATGCTGCAGCGGTGAGTGTTTTCTTGCAGTCAATATTCCCCGTATGTTTAATGCCTCATTTTATTACCAACTTTTTCAGTCGTTTTCATTTAATGATTCGTATATTATGTTTCTGCAATGAAAGCAGTAAAGTTTATTACAGAAGCTTCACTTTGGCATTTCAACATCACACTGTCACAACCTGCACGTGAATCAAAGTGTTGCAAAATGTCAAGAAAGACTGCTCAGCGTGCTCGGCCGCGGGGTCGAATGGCCGAGTAGCGAAGTCAAATCACATGTTTATCAAAACTTTTTTATTGATTTCTTGTAATGCGAAACGAACAGTCAACGACAATGCTTTTCACAGCCGTATTCTTAGTGTTAGAAAATAGATCATTATACTCAAATGATATTTTAAAGTGAGGCAACAATCCATTGCTCGTGCTTTTTTTCTTAGGCTGCTCATCAGTACCAGCGAATCATTTAAAATTGTATTCTTTCGCATGAAATTTCATTTGCTAATCTTGTTAGCCCAAATGCTCCAGCCATCCAAAATTGTTCGAGCTCCGGCTCCACAGCGCTGGCTTTTACACTGCCCTATAACTTTCTTGGGATCTATATTTAACCATTAGTTTGGTTTTAAAGTGTTCCCCGCAGTTTAAACAGTTGCCTTAAGCTTTTGCCCCAGGCAGAAAGTTCTGGTGACGCTTCTTCCAGTTGATTGAGAAATACGAAATGAACAACCAATAAAGACCGCAGATTTTATCACTGGTGTTTCAAGAATGGAAGTATGAAATAGAAACAGCGTACACACAGATGTTGATGACAAGTGCATGAAAAGGTGGCTTCTGGTAAAAAAGAGGCAAAAATTGTGTTTTTACCGGTAAGTTGTGATTCACATCGGTGTGGATTGGCTGGAAGTCTCTTGAAACATCAAAACAAATATATACATTTTGCCTGCTTCAATAAAAAATTTAAACATGGCCTACTCAAAATATCTTAAAAATAGGTCCTCGTTTCAATGCAAAACAATATTTATTTTTAGGATACACCGTCCTCGGGTGAACGTGAAAGTCCAGGAAACGAAGATGGAGGAAACATCCAGTATGTAAATTTTTAGTGATTGGCGTGATTAGTCACCCCGCTTAGGTGACTATTGACAATATGCGTGATTCAATTTTCATCTAAATTTTAAAAAGGGTTAAAACAAACTGATTAACCTGATCCCTTCGGTAGCTTATTTTTTCTAAGCGTTCTGTCGAGCATTCCTATCGAAATATGCAAGTTTTGTATATTTTGAGTAAAGGTTACTGCCAAGATGGCAGTGGGTTCCTAACGTGTAATAACGAAATCCATGCCTAAGGCCTCCGTTACCATTTCTGCATAATAAACAACTTTGACATTTTGATGGACGCGCAAGCTTCGTAATTGTGTCCCATGAGGGAATTCGCTGATAAAACAAGTTGGGTCAATGCACGTGGCTCGTAGTTAATCTCGTTTGGTCATACTTAACCTGTAAAGGGAATTTTGGCTAGAGGTACCTTGCATACCTCCCACTTTTTGAAGGGAAAATGTTTGTTTTTGAAAAATATATATTCCGAAAAACAACAAGTATGTTTTTTCGGGTCAGATGAGCTTGAGAATAATTGCTGAGTTGTTGAAAAATGGGCCTGTGCTCCGTAAACGTTTTTCTTCATTTTGGCAAATAATACCCATATATTCAGGCTTTTCAGGTTACTTAAGCGAGGTTGTGTGATGTCGCCATACGTATTCCACTTTTGTTGAAATGCTTGATGAGTACGTCCACAGCTGCGTTAATCCCAATTGTTGAAAAATGACGATTTCAGCACGATATTTTCATTTGAATAAATTCGCAAGTTGATCAACTTGCTGAGAGTCACAGCTTTCGGACTTTTAGAGCGAACAGATTTAAGTTCCTTGCTGGATTAACTGACATTTGGTAAGAACTACGTTGGTTGTAGTTAAAGTGCGCGTCTTTCAAGTTGATAAATAGGGTTCGATTCAGGGTTGCGGAGTCGGCAGTAAAATGTCCGACTCCAACTCCATCCTTTCCTAATTTTCCGACACCGACTCCTCAACACAACCTGCATGAAGTTTGGCTGCCAACAATTTGTAGCAACTAGCAATCACTGGAAATCGTGGTGCACAACAAGAATTCTGTTTCAATAAAAGTTTCAAAAGAAATCGTACCGTTTCAACAGGCACGAGTTAGGATGAGTGCGATGTAAAAAATTATTCCATTGGAACAGTTGGAGTCGAAGTCGGATGAAAAAATCCCACTCCGAAGTGTTCTTAAGAATCCGACTCGGACTCCACCCAAAAACATCCTACACCTTGCGACTCCGAAATCGCAACCCTGGTTCGATTCCCTGACAGGTTGTGCCAAACACTTGTGGACGGTGTTTGCGCGTTTTCGAGGCTTGAGCTTGGCATATATGGCGCACGGAAAAGTTTTCCGTGCGATGCTGCCAACGATTTTCCACCACCCCAGCATTCATTACGAAAGAAGCTGCATGGCCAATGGCCCAGGAACAGCGGTGATAGGTGCGATAAACCACACGTGTCATCTTAACTGGGGGTGTATTTTTTATACTGTTCATTTAAGATTTGTCAATTTCACTTTATACCTTGTTTGAAACAGACATAAATGCCTAACTTTTGGTAACTGTGAGCCATTACTGGTACAAATACCGTAATCGTTTCAAACCGAAAGCTAACACATTTGTTATACAAACGTATGAAGAAAGTAGTGGATTTTTGTTGCTTCAACACGTTTTGTGGTAGTATGTCTAGAAATGTGTGTATTCATTTTTGATGGTGCAGATATCAGGCTTGTTTGTTCCGATCGTGGTTCGAATTACTTTGTTTAAGCGTGTTTTTGTAATTTTTTTCATGCGCCGAGTCACAACAATTTATGTCATGATCCTCGTAATACTTTTTTGAAATTATGTGCTGAATTTGCTTGGGTAGTGTTTGTTTATTATTAGTATTTTAAGAACAACTTACTCCATAACCGACATCAGCAGCTCTAAATGATCTTGCAAGCATAGATTCAAATTTGTGCAAAAGATTTTCTGATCAATTTGTTTCGCAGAAGTAGCAGCAAAACGACTGGTTCGGCTGACGGGGCTTTCGAATGTAAATACGGTTCTGTTACGGTTGAAGTGACTCAAGGTGACATCACTGTCGACAAGTCGGAAGCCATTATCAATGGTTGTGGAAGCGATTTTAATTTGAATTGGGGTAAGATGAGGAAATCATTGTGTTTTGCAAGAATTTGAGTATTTTTATGACGTTAGGCTCTCGTCTAATTGTAATCGAGTTCGAAGAAACTTTAACATAAGGTTCCCGGATGTTTTGTGATTTTAAATTCAATCGAAATCACATTTGTACAAAAAAAATGTTGCGTTGCTCCCGCTTACAGTTCCTACTTCTTTGCTTTGTCCATCTGCAAATAATATCTCATTGCTTTTCTTTCCGCTACTCGTGTTGAGTCGTAGCAGTTGCCAACATCTTTTAAATTACAAGCGAATTAAAGTTTTTTATAATGTCTGTTTTCTTGTATTTATTTCTTAACGTTTCACCCACTTAATCAAGTAAATTTGAGGAATCTTCCTTGACGACACGGGAGTGGCAAATGAAATAAACCAATATATCTCCAGCAAAAGGCTTTAGTTTGTTTGTTTATCTCTTTTACAGAGGTGGTTAGTTGTGAGAGTAAAGAACCGTCACAGAAAGTTTCCTTCGTTCCATCTGTTACTGATATGTCCTTGTTATAAAGGAATAGAACTGAAATGTTTGTCCTAATTTTTCGTTTCAGTTCTTTTTCACTGCATTAAGTGTTAAATGTGCTTGCAAGCAATATCGACGTTCCTCATGTCGTTTTTGACCGCTGCGGAAATGTCTTGCTGGAACACATGTTTTGTGACGACAGCAGATCGTAACAGAAAGCACAGTAAGTTCTGTTTTCAAAACATTCCAGGCTCTGTATCGAAAGCCATACTTCGTCGCGCTGGTTCGGAAATGCAGCTCGAGTGCACCAACAACCCTGTGCTGCGTTCAAAGCACATTCGTGTCACCAAAGGATGGAATCTTTTTTGTGAGTACGTGATTCACGTCAAGACTCCTCGATCTGTTGACAAACTCGCGGAAAGAATAAAGAAAGCTTTGGATGACGCTGAACTTATAGGAGTAGGGTCAGTGGCGCTTCCGACTCTTGGAGCAGGTTTGTTGAAGAAAATAAATCTTCATTGCTTCATTTCCCCCTGAGTATTACACAGGTGTTCGATTTTCCAGGTGGGATTGGACTGAACTCAGAGGATGTTGCTGGAGCCATGAGGAAAGCCTTCCTTCTTTTTTCCGAAAGTTCACCTGTTCGAGTCAAGACCATTAAAGTTGTTGTCTACGAACAATCTTTGCTGTCTGCGTTTGGAAGAAGCATCGTCTCCAGTCAAAGTTCGTATAAATCACACAGGGCTGTAAATTTAATTTCGGGTCTATGAGGGAATGATTATAAGTAGGGCAACCAAAAGTCAATAAAGTCAAAATTTATCTGCCTTCTTTAAAATTCATGAAACGTCACAAACCAAGCTTCACTGTGATACCATGAGCAACGCCCAAGTTATTAGGTAAAAAAAGTCAAAATTTATCGTTTAGGTCAAACTTGCAGCAGTTTTTTTCTCTGTTCGATATTTTATTGAAACTATGACAACAGATATTGATGCACTTTTGCATGTTTAGTTACAATTCTGTAATAATAATGGGTTGATTGTCGCTTCTGACGAAATAATGTTGTTTACCCGACGACTACTGGACAATTAAGCTGACTGCAATTCAGCGTGTGCTCCTATGATGTCGCATGAAAAATAAAACGGAATCAACATTTTGTGAATCCTCGCCGGTCATATGTGCTGGAGGATGAAGCAGAATTGTTCTTGTAAGAAAAGGCGCCTACAGTTGACCCAAGGTTAAATTATTTTGTAGTTCCAAACGCAGGAAGCTTATAGGTTAAAATAAAGTCAAAATTTATAAATAATAAAGTCAAAATTTTAAGTTTTAAGGTCAAAAAATTGGTTGCCCTAATTATGAGCGCAGCACAAGAGCCAAAGTATTTTGAAGTTGCGGTAGTGCTTTAGTTCTCACAGCATCGTTGCATGTATTTTAAGTTCCTTCTCATGGCACTGCTTTCCTTAACCACCTTCTAGCAATAATGGAAAGCTGGTATTTTCGTAAAATGTATCTGTCTAATATGCATGTTTTCCAATCTAAACAGCTATTTACAAAAACAGTAAGCTTAATTACACATAATTCCACTCTGCCTGAAAATGAAAACGGCACAGGCTGCCTACAATGGTGTCTAAGCGAAACTTAGCAATAAAGTTGAGTAATGAGTGAAGGCTGAAGGAAAAGTAAGGCAGACAAAAAGTCAATTTAAAGCTGTAGGCTACAACAACTACTACAACACGCCACACTGACACATCAAAGATATATTTGCGCTTTGCTTCGGGAGATTTTCACAAACAGATTTTGCCACTTCTGTTGCGCAATAAACAGTTGTGATTAAGTTCTCCAAACATATTGTTGGCTGCAGTCAGGATGTCGTGGTTACTGATTTCGATATAAAGAATGATTGTAGACGTTTAGTGAAATTGCAGCGGCAGACGTGATGGTTCTGAAGATCTTCAACTTGCAGACTCTACCTTCGAGTCGACCATGATTTTGGTGTTAAATGGTGAAATTGATAAATGTGCAGGCGAGGTGGAACACACAGTGCTTACAAGATGGATAACTGAGGATTGTGACAAAATTATGATTTGGTAGAAACTGGAATGACATAAATGTCGGTGGATGAATACATATATCATCCCCCACTTTCTGGCGAGGGAGTAACGTCACGGAACACTGAATAGTACCGTGATAAGGCCATTTGATCGCTGTCATTGTTTTATCGGCTTTATTCCAGTTGACTTCATGGAGTTGTGTTTTCCATCAGGTGGTGATCGGTCGACAGTGCTTTTAACACGAATGCACGACATTGATCGGACCAAATCAGCTAAAACTATGCAGAAATCAATGAATAACCGTTGAACCTGGTGCAGATATCTGTGTTGGAAACAAGTGTTCATGGTGCGCAGTGTGTCAGCACAATTGTTGAACTTTCCGTTGGCGTCAACATGTTGGCCAACTACACCTTCCGTAACATAAAAAACGTAACTTGATTCGTTTCTTTTATGGAAGGAAATAAAGACCATTTCATTTCGAGAAAAGGAAATGAATCCAGTTAATTTTGTATGAAATTATTCAAATCGACTCGCGTCAGTAGAAAAATTAATCGTCAAGTCCTTTTGTAAGTGAACAATTTTTTTGCTCTNATTGTATTTTAGAAGGGAGGTCTTTTGAAAAATTAAAAATATTCGNCAAAAATGGGAATCGCGACATTTCTCTCGCGTTTCAGACTGCTCCCTCTACAGCAGGGATTTCCAACCTTTCTNTGNTGATGTACCCTTTCAGCATTTTAAGAGACAGCATGTACACCTAAAATTTCTCATGACAAAATATTTTATTGTGACTTATCAAAGGTATATTCAACACTAAACATAAAGTGATTTTTTAAAATAATGTTCACTTTTATATGTGTAAATGATAGCTGTTTGAAAATAAATAGAATATACTATATTTTTCCCTTCTGCCGCTAACTTCAAATGGACCCCTTCATCTTGACAAGTGTAACACTAGTCGTGCATGTACCCCCGGTTGCGAAGCTCTGCTCTACAGTCTACAAACTTCACATCACTCTCCCCAGTACAAAATTTGAGCATATTGAGCGGCAAAAGCGTGTTCCTTTCGGAAATTTATATTATCGATTAATACAAAGCTGTTTCCGTCTCCATCAATGCGATACCACCGCAAAGAAGCGTGCGAGCAAGATGTTTGCCAAAAAGTTTCTTAAAAGTTTATTATTTGGGACAATGACAAGTTTGTGAATTTTGTGAGTATATTGAGTGACTGAGCAGGTCGCTTGACCTTCGAATAATGGTCAGGGAACAAAACGTTGGTATTATGGTAAATGATTTATTCTAAAAGAAGGTGGATGTCTTTAATAAAACGTAAGATTTCATAAAAGGACAAGACGACAGCCAAAAAGCCGTGAATATAAACATTTACTTCTTATAGGTTAACGTGGGAAGTTAACTACATTGTTCAGTGTTAACTAACAAGATACGCATGAGTCGTTACTGACCGTACGGACAAAATCTGACACATTTATAAATACAAATAAGTTGCAAGGAAAAAAGCCCAGCAACTGCCAAACTTTAACTTTCGAGGATTAATGTTGTGTAACTTAAATAGTTTTTCTTGTTTTTGGTATTATTTCTCTAAAGTAATCGTTTGTTTGTGGGGTTCATTGAGCATCGCAAATAATATCACAATCATTTAAACCAGTGTTCTTCAAGCTTTCATGTTCAATCGCCCCACCTTTTAGTTTGAAAATAATTCAATGCTTCTCTTCTTCGTCGTTTGAGCGAGTTGTTACAATCCACAACTTGGCCGCACTAGATCTCGGGCAGGTGTTGAGCAGCCAATCGTTTGTCTCATCGTCCAGTACCGCCAGGCCGTGCAGTCGATGGATTGGACATTGGAGGACAACATGGTCGGAGGTTTGTTTTTCTGCGCCACACTCACAAGCCCTAAAAGGGGCCATACCTGTTTGTACAAGCAGGAGCGGAAACGTCCGACAGCGGTGCGGAGGCGGTTAAACTGGACCCACGCTGTTCTTGGCAGGGCCATT
>JGI24159J19872_10005921_pt1 | contig 15843 bp, 4 predicted proteins | sample Ectturendosymbi4_FD_19872 | JGI IMG/M metagenome (IMG submission 19872) | reverse complement strand
GAACTACGATAATTCGCTTGTGGTGACTATCACAGTGACTTATTACTCATGGGCACCATCTAGCGGTGACCATTCATTTACATGTGGCGCCATCTACCTGCCGCCACAGATGGATGCTCTACAGCTTGTTTGCCCACAGCATCACTTGCGACACTCGGATCAATGCAAATGTGCCAAGTTCAAAATGGTCGATAGTTGTGCCAAGTTCAAAGTGGTCTGCTGAACTATTGGTAAAAGGCATGTTCTATTTTCTTGAAGCATGTAAAAGGGAATTTCATGCACTATTTAAATATTATGTTTTTGTTAAAATTTTTTGCTCAGAATGTTGTTTGAAACTTCTTTTTTTCCGCCGGTGCATGTCTTTTTTGTCTTAGTCACCTTGATCATTTTGGTGGTTTTTCTGCGTTTCGCTCAGGTCCGTGGTCTGGCAGACCAACGGTGGTGCTCCAGAGGTGGGACCGGTGTCAAGCGAAATTTCTGACTTCACACCAGACACGCATGCACAGAGTAATATTCTGCATACCAAATACGTAGATAAAACTGATCATTACGGCTTAGGATTACTTTGTGCATGTGACCATGATGTGAAGTCCGAAATTTCGCTTGACACTGGAGTACCGGAGTCAACTCCGAAATGATTCTGCGTTTTTCTTTCGGAACCGGATCCGGAGTCATATTTCAATTTCGGCTGTAGCAGGAGTCTGTGTGATCATTTCTTAAGTATAAACGTGGGCAAATTAAGGTCGAATTGATGATTGTAGCCGGAGTCTGAACAGAAGTCGGTTTCTCAAATGTGAAAAACATCCAGAACCGGATCCGGAGCCAGATTCAAAAATTTTGGAACAGGAGCGGAGTCGGAGTCTGAAAAGTGACTCCGGCTATCTTTTTGATGCTCCTGTCTCCATACTGTCACGCTTGGTTGAACGTTGGTACTTTCTTTCTCGGTTTCATTTCGTACTAGGCTGGGTTGATGCTATGATTGTTTGTTAATGATGGACTTACGTGAGCCGGTCAATAACATTTGATACACCAGCAATACAGTGCTCCTGGCAATGCTTTATCAGTGGGCAAGCAGCTAAGTCCTGATTTGTTCTCGTTCCTTTTTGATGTTTTTTTGTTTGGTTTGTCTGATGTTTACTTGCACGTTAGTCAGTTCATTCATTCATTCATTCCCGTCCTTTGCTTGTTGATGATTGCGACTTTTTCTTCAGCGAGCATTTTTTTTCCCAGATTTAACTAACTAGACAGTACTAATAATACCATGCTCACTCTGGACATTGAAGTTTTGTACTGTGTATTTCATAGTAATGTCGTATGAGGTAGTTCACCACTCCTTCAGGTCTTTGATTTGGCTTTAGACTAATAATTAATCTACAAACTCCAAACTGTGCGATCTACTGTAGGCCTAGTAGACTACTACATGGGTATTGGTAGTGCTCATAAAACCAACCAGCTTCAGCTGTGTTGTAGCTAGCTTATTTTTTTCATTTTTTGTTTCCACGGTTTTGTTTAGATGGAGTGACTGCAATTGGCAATTGGTGTATGCTATAGTCGTGCATTTTGTAAACTTGACTAAGTGATTATAGATAATAGTACTGCTGTACAATGTACTCAGTGGTATTTGATCTTATCTTGTGCACGTTTCAAATTCAATGTTATGAATATTGTTTTTGCAAGTACAAAGTTATTAACTACAGCAGGTTTTTTTAAGGCGTTTTTTAGGGACCCGATTCGGGTCCCTAGAATTTTAAATAGTGTCCCTAGAATCAGAGAAAATTATCATCGGGTCCATAAAATCTGACAAAAGCGGGTCCCTAGAATCAGAAAAATTGGGTCCCCACAGATCCATACCGGGTACCTAACATTTCCCTCAAAAAAAATTGAACTACAGTATGCTTTTCATGCATTGGCATAAAAACTTAAGGTAATGTTTAAACAACCTTATCCTGTTCTTTTTTTCGCTGAGCAATTTCAGTCATTGCTATTTTATGCTGAGACATTTTGGTCACTGAGACATTTGATTTCATTCATTTGTCTTATACAGTTGTATCAAAACTCACTGTAACAGTGTTCATTAGCTTGTATTTTTGGACATTCTAACTGAAATGAATTTATTTTCTTTGCTCATTTCAAAAATATTTTGGTCTATGGTTAAACAAAAAATTAGACCATATCTGGTTTGTACTTTAGGTATGAAGTAACATATTTGTCTTTGAAAACTGTATCTGCTTTTGTGCTAGATCATGATGTAACAGTGTCAAGGTATCCGCTAATTAATCCCTTAATTAAATAATTAATTGGTTGTTTTAGGCCATAACTTTTGTACCAGAAGCGTTAGAAAGCTGATCAAAGGCTCAAAAGACTAGGATTTTAATCTTGTTTCCGCTATAAACTTGAGTCAAACTAATAAAAATTTGAGTCAAACTAAAAAAAATTCTAATCGATTTCACTTATTAGTGAACCGATGGTTTGAGTATTGTCATTCTAATAAATATTTCGTTTTGTACACCGGTACTGGTGTCTTGAATTGATTTTTCAGCGTGGTAAATAGCGCGAAGTAATTTTGAATGAAAGTTCAGCTGAATTCTAATAGCTCTACAAGAAGAAACAAACCACAAAAAAGTTATATTAAAACAAACTTTTTAAAATAAAAAATTACTACTTGTTAGATGGCCATCCTCGACACATTAAATTTAAAAAATCTGATGTAAATCATCAAAACAATCTGATTTTTTTGATTTGAAAAAAAAAGATTTTTATCAACCCTGCCAAGGTATGCTGTCCACTATTCTGGGTGGATGTAAATTTATGTTTTTTTTCAAATGTTTCCGCCAATGTACATTTAACACATTGGGTGCCAGTTTACTAATAATATCGTACTTGGAAATCAGGGAAAAACCAGGGACATTTCGATTGACTTCCAACCACATACCTCCTCAGCTGATTGCGCTAGAGTTGGGGTTCTCAACCTCACGGAAAGATTTCCAGGGGTACTAAGATGGCAGTTGTGTTTTCATGTACTGCTATTTTTAATATCCCATAGGAAAATGCGTGCCAATTGAAAAACTCTGTATAGATTTTGTTTATTTTATTTACTCTCAGCTTACTGGGGGTGCAGGTTGATTGTTTTATGACTCGGGGATACTTAATTGGAAAAAGGTTGAGATCCTTGCACCAGAAAGCTGTTCAAACCCTTAAAAAACTCGGCAAGTCTTCGAATCAGCAATTAATTAAAATTTTGGTTTGGGTGTCGTTTTTTTGTGAGTGACATCATTAAGTAAGGTAGGTTTTTGGTTATTTTTGGTTGCTGGTACCTGACCTGGGCCCAACCGGTATATGGAAATATTTGCTATGTTTTCATTGGAAGCTAGGCTAAAATCTGCGTCTTTTGAGACCTTGATTTGATTTTCTAACGTTTCTGCTTCAAAAGTTATGATCTAAAATAAACAAACAAAGTAATTTTCTAATTGTGGGATTAATTACTTTGTTTTTTTGTTTTAGATCATGACTTTCGAACAAGAAACACTTAGCAACACAAGGGTGCAAACAAAACAAAGGGGACGTCAGGGGAAAAACAACGCAAAGGGCTTGAAAATGCTCAACCATTACCGCTAAGCGATCATGGAGTTAATTTCGGTTGTGACCTTAATTCTCTCAAAGCAGAGAAACCGCTTGTGGATTCATAAGCGTGGTGATACAACTGTACCTCACTAAAATATCTCCCAGTAGTTCGAAGCTTTGTGAAGGTTGCCAAGCACATCCCTCACACTGAACTGGGACCATGGTATGTATTGATTTCTTTAAACAAAGTTCTTCAAAAAGACTACCTTATCATACTTGGGGGTGACAATGATGTGTGGAAAGTGAAAAGGGGGCGATGGAACAAAAAAGTTTGAGAAATACTATTCTGTTCTAATTTGAAGAAACATTAGGTCTTGGAGTGATAATCCAAAATCTGTGGTTCAGAGACTGTTTGAAAGCATGGTACTTTTTAATTGGTCCACCTAGGTGGGACCAGGCCCACTCCACCAAGACTGCGATTTATGTGATGGAAATGCTTTAATGTGTTGCCAAATGCTAGGAAAGCATAAAAGAATATATTAAGCTTATTTCAGTGGTATGCAGCCTAAAATGTTTTAACACTTTGAGAGCTGGGGTACAATATATTCGTACTTTGAAATCAGCCTAAAACCAGCAGTTGTTAGTTGCCTTACCAACACCATAGCTCCTACGCTGATTGCACTAGAGAGCTGTTCAAACCCTTAAACAGATCGGCCAGTCTTCTAGTCTGCACTCAAAAAAAATTTTTTGGTTAAGGGTTGCGGATTTTTTGTGAGTGACGTCATAAGTGAAGTACTGTAGTTTTTAGGCCATTAGTCTCATGTTACCTGGCTTAGGGCTTAACCGCTAAACCAAAGTATTTCGCTGAAGTTTTTATTGGAAACTACGCTTGAGTCTGAGTCTTTTGAGCCTTTGATCAACTTTCTAACGTTTCTGGTTCAAAAGTTATGATCTAAAATAAACAAATTGATTAATTATCTAATTAACTAATTAGTCAAATATTTTTATTACTTTAGATCATAACTTTTCAACCCGAAATCCCAGCAGGTCATCCAGAGTATCAAAAGACTCGGATTGTAGTCTAGTTTCAAATAAAAACTTTAGCAAAATACTACCATCTAACGGTTTGGGCCCAGGGCCAGGTGAAGTGAGCCAAGGTGGCCTAAGTCCTCCACTTATGACGTCACTCACAAAAAATCCTCATCCCCAACCAAAAAAATTTTTTTGAGTGCAATCTGCAAGACTTGCCGAGCCTTATGAGCCTTTTACCGGGTCTGTAGCGCTGACCGGACCAGAGCAATTTCCGCATAAAGCCACGTGCTCAATCAGCTGTTTTTGTGCGAACCGCTTGAGTTAACCTGGATGCGAAAGTGTTAAAAATGATTTGAGATGTTGGCAATTGTTTAGTGCAGGGGTGGGCAAATTATTTTTGCTTGGGGGCCACTTTGAGAAGGCCGCATTTGGTGGAGGGCCATACCTTCTTATGGGAGTAGAAGCAAGTCTTGATTTATAGCCTCAGCACTAATATTTACTATGAGAAGTTGGAGGAAATTTTAGATTTGAAGCTTTTCCTGAATGCTTCTGTGGCCTGCGGGCCACTGGAAATGCCGTGGTGGGCCACATTTGGCCTGCGGGCCACTATTTGCCCACCCTTGGTTTAGTCTAAAGGCAACAAAATGTTTGCCAGGTTTACCATTTTTGCCTAAAGCTGGAAAACGCTTAGCAGTATGAATTTCCTGCCAAAACCGTGTAGTAACAGTGGATATCATGGTGGGGAAACCATCCTGTATTGAATGTGTTAATGAAGCAATGCCAATAAATAATATTTCATGTTTGCAACTGCAGCATTCTGTCAACATTGCAGATTGTCATTTTCTAAAAACTCACCCTCAACAATACCACGTGTATCAAAAAGTACATGAAGTTTATGGATCTAAAAGATATGCAAAATACAATTATTTGACTAGCAAGCACTATATTTTGCTTTTACGCCTATATTTTGCATGGCAATCATTGATCTTGTTAAATAATTACTCAACAATTTTTCTTTGTGCTTGCTATACCAAGCTTACCCTTGTCTAAAAGTATGACTCTTGTACCAAAGTCATAGTAAAAGTAAAAATTCATACTTTTGTACGCATTTTGTCCGACATTAATTAATTGTGCTGACGACTTACGTTTCTGTTTTGTTGACTCAATTATTCNAGCATATTTTATACTTGTTCATAANCTTATTTTTCAACAGAGTCAAAAACTTACTTTCAGTNCAATGTATTATATTTGAAAACTGGCAAAAATGGTTATAACCTGAAAAAGCTGNAACGTCTTATAACATGTTGAAACTGCAATTTTTCTAATGAAAGAAATCAGTAAGAGCTGATGATGCCTTCTTCATAGGTGAAATATATATGTACTCTGTAAAATCTTAGTGTCTGATTCTTTGCGGAGAAAAGATTTCTTTCGATAGACAGTGTTACCCAAAGTATATATTTTCATTAAACCAAAGGTTAGACCAGTGCTTCTAAAGTTTTTTCATATTCCCCTTTTGCAAACCCAAACACTGTTAATTCTTCCCCAACAACAACAACAACAATAGATGATTATGAACCAAACAGACTTATAACGTCAGTCACTGCAGTTAAAGCAGCTTGTCCTTGCGTGCTATAGAGAGCAGACATTACCATCTAAACCAACCTCGTTGTGCAGGTTTTTATCAGTTGAATAAACAAATAATAAAAAGATTTTTCATCCGCAGCTTTTCCTTCCTGAAACAAATTTCCTCCAGGCATTAACACTTTCGATGCCAGCACACAAGAATATTCGTTCTTACACGCAATTGGCTAGGCGCTAGCACATGAGAATGTTCGTGTCTGCATTCAAACACTCATAACTTCTTTCATATGTGATTTTTTGCAATGAAAATTTCCACGAATGTTCGTCATAGCTACATACATTAGCTGTGAAAATTTCAGGCAAATTGAGCAAGAAATTGTTGAGTTATGCAATTTTTTATCAAACGTTCTTTGGTAGGCACAGGCTACACCATTTTTTTCAAACTGGTAAGGTACAAATAGCTGTTTCAGTTGTTGCATGTCACACAACAACTTTTTTGTGCTGGTCGTTTCCATTGACAATTTACAAGAATGTTTTCAATACCTTCCTACATTAGTCCTGAAAATTTGAAGTCATTCCATCAAAAAATTTTGGCGTTATGGTGCTGTATACCCAACCACCATGCTAGGCCTAGGCTAAAACACTTTTGAAAATACTTAGGTCCAGACAGTTGTTCCATGTAACACCACCACTTCTTTTGTTTGTTTGCAATGAAAATTTGCAATAATGTTCACCATATCTACCTGCACAACCCCTGAAAATTTCATGGTTTATGAGCAAGTACTATTTTGGTTATGCGGTTCGCTGTCCAGCAACATTTTGCTAGGCCTGCCTACAGCACTTTTTACAAAGCACATCAGTCCTGACAGTTGTTGTGTATAGCAAGATAATTTTTACTGTAGTCATGTTTTTGTAAAGAAAAGTCTTTATACCTATGTACATCATTCCTAAAAATTTGAAGCGAATATAACAAAAACCTTAGGAGCTCCATGCAATCGCGTCATAACTATGGTACCGTGTAGGCTACAAAACTTTATCCTATTCAACAGGGTTGAGAAGTTGTTTTAAAAAGCGCCATAATTCTTTTAAAATTATTTTTTTGCAACTAGAATTTTCATGAATGTTCTTCTGGGACATATATGCCTTTCCTGAAAATTTGAGTTCAATCCATCAAGAACTTTCCAAGGTATTAATTTATGAATTGAGCAACCAGACTCTGTTCCCAGCACTTTGGACAACATGTGGTGAAACATGCCCAATCGCAGATTTTAATGTGTAATGCATCAGAACTTTTTCAAAACTAGTTTCTTGCCACCAAAACTTAAGCGAATGGTTTTCTTGTTGTTATGCTTTTCTGAAAAATTGAACTCATTCCTGCAAGTACTTTTTTGAGTTATTAATTTATGAATCGAGCAACTGGACTGCTGGTCACAGCTCAATGTGAGACAGTAGCTTCATGTCACTAGCAACACGCTATCGCGATTAAGTTCAGTTCAAGTAAGTTGGTTTATGAGACGCAATGACTTTTCTTGTGCATGGTCATTTGCAACCAAATTTTACACAAATCTTCTTTTTGTACCAATGCATCTTACCTGAAAATTTGAGTTAAATCAAGCAAGAACTCTGAGTTGTTTGTGTCTGTATTGACAACTTGCAGCACATTGGTCTAACAATGTGACACAATAACAATAAAAGCTGGTGCTGATCAGGTGAAAACCCACAATACATGCAGAGCCTAAGGTGTTAAAAATTCCTCCATAGTAAGCGATATGGCACCTGTTTGAGAACCACTAGGTTAGATAAAGCTTAAACTGCCGAAGTTAAATATTCGTTTTCATACCCATTTTTTTGTCTGGGAAGGTTGTGGTTCTACCAACCCTAGGAGGACTTAAACTACCTCAGGGTTTTCAGTGACTACAGATAGTTTTGCTGATTCTGCACCAACATAAAACCAAACCAATTTAAGATGTAATCATGCCACTTGGTCCTTGGTTGATCTCTGGGCTGTTGTCCTGTGATGCAACAGCAGGACTTGCTTTACCTACCTTCTTAGGATATTCTGACATGGGTGAACCAATATAGCTGAGATCTATCCCTTTGGTGGAGAAGTGGCATGATATTGAGGTTTTATGAATTTCACGGCAACACATTTTGTCGCTAAGTCTCATGCCATAAACTCTACAAAAGTCCCATTTCTGTCAATTGTACTTCAGATAGTCATTACCCGGTATTCATGATCACTAGTAGGGATTGGAACAAAGACTGATTTAACAGCTAACAACTTCGTGACCACAGAGCGATAAAACTCATGAAGAACTGCATATGCTTTACCAATTCGTGTATCAATCTCCTTGTCACTTTTGAATACCATACTAAGATACTTGGACTTCTTGACCTGCTGCAGTGTATTACCATTTACTTGGGATTGAAAAGTTTGAAGCAGCCAGAAAATTAGAAGTCATACCTGGACTTGGACTTCTTGACCTGCTGTAGAATAATGCCACTTACCTGCAGCATACACTGGCTTGGTTTTTGGAGAGACATGTTGACTTGGCTATAACTGTCTATCCACTTCATATAGAATATAAAAAGAAGTCGTAGCAGCTCATCCTCTTGACAGAGTCCAACATCCACTGTGAATGGTTGTGATTTAACTTGGCCAACGTGGACACAAATGTCTGAGCAGGAACACAATGACTTGACAGTCAGAAACAGGCATCCATCAACACTGTACCCCTGCAACACTCCCCTAAAGTTTATCGTAAGGGATCCAGTCTTATGCTTTCTAAAGTGTGAGAAAATGTGTAGATTTCATAAATTTGATAGAGAGTGAATATTTGGTTTATAGTGCTAAAATCGGAGTCTTTTGATACTTTGGATGACTTGCTGGGTTCAAAAGTTGTGACCGAAAAACAACAAAATAATTAATTAATCCCATAATTAGATAGTTTATTTATTTTAAATTCAAACTTTTGAACCAGAAACACTAGAAAGTTGATCAAGGCTCAAAAGGCTCGGGTTCTAGCCTAGTTTCCAATGAAAACTTGCGCAAAATACTTCTATCTAGCAGTTGGGCCCTAGGCCAGGTAACATGAGCAAAAGTGGCCAAAAATCAACCTCACTTATGACGTCACTCACAAAAAAACCTGAAACTCCAAACCAAAAATTATTCTTTTCATTGCAGACTACAAGACTTGCCAAGTCTCTTGAGGGCTTGAACAGCTTTCTTGCACAATTGGCAGAGGAGTTATGCTGTTGCTAAGTCACATGGCTTATGCTTGATTTATGCCTCATTTCCAGGTACTTCTAGTTTGCAATGAAAAAAGTTTTTAGGTTTTGGATTTCGTTTTTTTGTGGCTGACATCACAAGTGGGTAAGGTTTTTGGCCATTTTGGCTCAGGTTACCTGGCCCTGGGCCCAACCGCAAGATGGAAGTATTTTCATCAAGTTTTTATTGGAAACTAGGCTAGAATCTGAATCTTTTGAGCTTTTGATCTGGTTTCTAGCACAAATGAATAAATAGCCAATAAGAAAAACTATTCACAATGATATGAACTTTGAACTTACTATTTTTCCTAAATTAAAAGACGTAAGTTTCATTTGTTCATGTAATATTATTTAGTTATACTATTTTAGTTGAATTACTTTCAGTGGTTTCATTGTATTTTTTAAAATGAAATATTGAAATACAAAGACATATAAGAAAGACATTTACATGCAATTTACCACCCTTGTTCCAAAAGATCCAAGAACGCACAATGGATGCAGAATTGGATTGGCAGCTATTCGAAGCAGCTGTAGCTTCATCTGCTGCTTGGGTATGTGGACGGAAATGACTTGGTTTGTTGATGTTGAAGAATGGCAATAAGAGTAACCCAGTGTTTGAACCATAAGGTGATAGATTCTATTCCAGCAAAGACAATAGCATACAAGGCTGAGCATCAGAACAACACTGATTCTTCTCTGCATTTGCAGTGTGCTAAGACATCTGTGCAGCCCCAAGTGTCCAAAGTGCCATCAAGTCACTGTATTCTTGTTCTTAAGTTTGTGTTGTAGTGGTGTTAAATCGCAACTGTTTACCGTTGGTGTTGGACTTTGACAATAGTGTGCGTTGTCACCAAGTTTCTTCATAGTCTACATGAGGGATGCATAACATTTTCGCTATTACTGGCCACATTTTGTTTTTATTTATTAACACCGTGGCTGCCGGGGTATGATGCATTCATACTTTGAAATCAGCCTAAAATCAAGCAACTATAGCAATGGTATAGCTCATCCGCCAATTACGCTAAAGAGCTTTTCAAACCCTCAAAAGACTTGGCAAGTCTTCGAGTCTGCTTCAGGTTTTTTTGAGTGACATCATAAGTGAGGTAGGTTTTTCGCTCATGTTACCTGGGCTAGGGCCCAACCGCCAGACCAGTGTTTCTCAACCCCGAGTCTGCAGACTCATTTGAGTCCGCGGAAGGCTCTGGATGAGTCCGCAAGCGCTAGGGGCAAACAAGTTTTCTGTAATGCCCTCACCCAACAATAACTTTATCAACTTTTTATACAATTGACATTTTTGTTCGTACAGGGATTGAAATGCACCTAACCAGCATGAAAAACTCAATCAATAATCTGCTGTTCCGCATGGCATTCATACTTTTGAGGTATAGTGTGTACAGCAGCTTAAACATAAAGTTGTTATCTAAACTGCAGTTTATTTTTACCGTCATAGTTTATAACTGCTAAACGAAAGCAGGCGTTTGTGTATAATGACAACTACTTGGAAATTGGATTTACTTCAGTTGTAGTAAATGGTGAAATCAGGCCACAGTTCGTGCATTACTTAAAATCTTTGCTCACAGTCACGTATCTCTCAAAGAAGTTACGTCGGCATATCGAGTAAAAATATGTGAAATACGTTGATGAAATCCTCGAGCTTTTTAAAGAGGAAAAACATTAGGTAACGTGTAGTCGTCGTACTTATTGTCGATCTACTTCAGGAGTAAAAACTTAGTTCTAAAATACAGCAGTATGTGCTTCTTTTTCTGTTGCTTGGAAAAATGCAAGAGCAACAGCGTCTTGTACAGCAGGAGAGAGCTTGGTCAAACCAGCAGCGGTGAAAATAACTAGAATAATGTGTAGTTATGCCATGGTTTTTCTAAAAGCACCATCAAGTGGCGCATCTAAACTCTCAGTCGACATTCTGAAACAAACTGTTGCTGCTGCGAACGTGAAGCGAAGTGAAATCTCCAGAGATGGCAAGACATGAGATTACAGATTTAGGAAATGATGCACAGTTCATGGTGTTCGTGCGACTGAAGACTGCGTGGAACAATTTTTCTTTTGCCGTCCACTTGCCAACATACTAAGAAAAGTTGACGAAAGTAGATTCCTTCACTACAGTGAATGTTCCGTATATGGAATACGGAACATCAGCTTTCGCGGGCTCTCTGCATGTCTGTTCGTCCCAATGGTGCTTCGGGCATCATAAGAATCAACAAGGTTTTATGAATTCATGAAAATGGCAATCAAAAATATTTAGGCACGTCTTGTCTTCTTAGCCGAGAAAAAATCAGACAGCGAAGAAATTTAAGAAGATCCGACAGTTTTTAAATAGATTTCATTTGCTGTCAATCACATCAAAAGCCATCCATTACGCATTTGTTAATTTGGTGTTTTGTGTGGCGAGATGTGGGCAGAACACAGTGGGCGTCAATTTCATTTGAACATTCGTTGGCTCATGAGGAAAGGTGCTGGAGAGGGTTGCCCATGCAATGACACTGGTGTGTTATTAAAAGAACAGAATCACAACTTTGCTGAATGATTCATCGACAGCAAGATGTTTGCCAAATAGCTATATTTCAGTGATTTTTTTATATGCTTGAATCAGCTCAACAACTCCATGCATGGAAAAGGTAAAATACTTTCAGATGTGTGCAAGACATCGTCTCGTTTAAATGTAAGACACAGTTGTGGATCTATCGAATTGAAAATGGAAATGTATCTGCGTTTTTGGCATTAAACACACTTGCAGAAGAGATAGAAATTGATTTGCCCTGCACTCGTCAAATCTTTCTTGAGTGCCTTACTACATCTCTCCGAGATGGATAGATATATACCTTCTCGCAATTACATCAAAACATTTAACTGGGTGCGAAGCCCTTTGGAGGTGTCAGAGCTACGGGTTCATTGTGAAATGGATTGCATTGCTGAATATTGAGCTGCAAAGTCGACAGCTGTGGAGTTTGACTCAAGTTTGAGTGGATGCCCAAACCAAATCTCTCAGATCTGTGTCGGCAGACAACAAAAGCTCTTTTTCATTTTTTCCACTATATCCCGTTGTGAAGCTGTTTTTCAACAATATAACTATTTTTGAACCAAACACCGATACCAACTTCAACCAGAAGATGACATTAAGTGGGCGTTGACGACCACAGGCTCTTAGTTCGACAAACTTGTGAAACAAACTCAGAGACAAGATTCTAATTGAAATTTGTGAATGTGGGCCATGAACTGAATTTGCTAAAACTGGTGTTTTTTTTAGCAATTCTCCTAGCCTTAGTTTATCTTGAGTCTGTGAAGATTTATACTGTTCTGATAATAGTCCGTGTCTTAAAAAGGTTGAGAAACACTGCGCTAGACCAATGGTGCACAACCTGCGGCACAGCCGCATGTGGCCTTCGATAATGAAATTTGTGGCCGTCCACATGTAATTTAAAATATAAGTTTGGGCAGCTGTGCTGGAGTATATGAAGCAAAACAAACACAAGGCAAGAAAGTCAGTCGACCAAATTTTTCATTTACTAAATTCATTAAAATGTTTGATATTTTATGCTTTTAGGCATAAGCAAATGGCATGTACCGGATAAAACCTATTCATTAATTAAACGTATCTTATAAATATAACTTGAACTCATTGGCAGCCATACTTTCTTTAAATAAAAGTAATGCAGCCAGCAATAGCAAAACGTTGCACACCCTTGCGCTAGACAGAAATGTTTCATTCAAGTTTTCATTGGAAACTAGGCTAGAATCCGAGCCTTTTGAGCCTTTGATCAACTTTCTATTGTGTTCTATGAATAAAATTTTGCGGTAATGAAAATAATTGATGATGCAGTATTAAAGTTCTTTTATTTGGTATTGAAAAAGTATGGAATATGGTTTTTGAAGATATGTGGGAACCTTGCAAAACAGACTTGAAGCAAAACAGAATCAAACAGTTTGAGTAAATTCTAATAGTTATATTTTTTCAGCTCTGTAGAACCAGTATATTTTGACCAATTTTTCTGCTGTCTCTGCACTCAACCTGTTTCTGATGTTGGACCATACCAAACCACATTGAAAAATACGTTCTATAGATGCTGTACTAGCAGGACATGCACATAAACTTGACATGAAACTGCAGAAGTTATGTGAGAGTAGATTTTCTCTGTTTGTTGTGTGCATGCTTACCAAGCGCCACCACACTGATGGAGTGAACTGACCAACAACACTTTGAAAACAAAGATGGGTACATTTCTTTACCTCAATTTTGAATGTCATAATCAGTATAGCAAGTTATTATTGTGTAATTCTGAAAATGGTGATATTGCATGATACAATGAAACAATTCAGAATAGGGGTTTTATGTTTTTCTTCCAAAAAGAGAACAAAAACAGGTGTTTTGAACAAAAAGTGGGTTTTTCTCAACTTTGCCCCTGGTGAACACTTCTAACCGAGTCGATGTGGCTATCACTGTCGAAGACTGGAGCACTCGTTCTCTAACTTTTTACATCAGCGGACCAGTAAACAATGCAAGAAATTTTTACAGACCGGAACATACAATTGCAGTGAATGCAACAGATTATCACAATCATTTTGTCAACCAGAGCTGTTATACATGGTTTCATGCTGAGGATCCTCAAATCTAGGGAATTTATATAGTCAAAGTTGTAAGATAACTCCAGCAATGTTGACTTATAATGCCTAATGACTCTTTAGCAACGACATCAACACTGGTCAATCATTTAAAGTTGAAAGCATCCCTGTACCCTTCTGCACAAAGCTATCCCAAACTGCCAGCTTTTTTTGAATGCGTCTGTCTTCTCAGTATAAAGATGTTTGTGCAAAACCCCTGCAGAGATGTATTAAGCTTGTTCAAATCAAAATGGCAAAATATATCCGCCAAATACGCAAGCTTACTCATCCAAAAGAAGTTCTGCTGAAAGAAAGTTCCATCTTAAAACTGTTATGTTTCTTCCTCTAGCTGCACAAGACACGAAAGAACTCACCCTCTTGATAGTCATCTAGTTCTGTATGTAGAAATGTTCATGCTGCGAATCCACATTTTCACACAGTGTTTTGAATAGTCTGGAGTTTGAAAAGGGTCGACTTTGAATTTCATTAACAATTTTCACCGCATTATTTAGCATGTTTCAAATCAGTTTCTTTACACCTAAATCTCCAGATGGTTATGCAATGATTAAACAACATTTCTTTATGTGCTACTTTAATTTTTGCAACCACTTGCAGCCCCACATGTGCATACTCTGATAAAGTTTTCCCAGTCTCTCTTTCTCATCAAAATATTCTTTAATATATCTCTGACCCGGTGCTACATCCTGAAAGTTTATGGAGCATAGAAGTTCTTCTTTGAAATCTTCTTTTCCCATATAATGCACAGAACAAAATGGCACAATTAGTCACATCAGCAGTTGATTCATTGAGTTGATTGCAAAATACCTCGATAACCTACTCTCTGAAATCAATTCACTTATCTTCAGTCCTTCACTCAACTGTTCCATTAGAAAATGGTAGAAGCTCTGGTTTGTGAGCTACATGGGGAACCAAAACTTGTTTAATCTGCAGATAGGATTCACGGGTTTACTAACTCTTTGCCACTGGTAGAGAATTTTTTGTGTTATATATTTCAAGAGAAACCAGATATAATGCGTGAAGAAGTGATTCTTCAGTAGCCTACTAGCCATCGTTTACTTTGCTTTTTTGACTACACATCTCTCTGAGTAGTCCTTGAATATAATCCAGTGACTTTTGCTGTGCTTCAAGTCAGGGGTGTGCAGAGTTCTGGTGATGTCTGGGGCAACTGGTCAGTTGTATGCCCTTTACCAAATTGTAGTATTGAGGAAAGTAAGGAAAAAGGCAATACATGAAAACTAGTGTTGACGAAACAAGTTTAAAAAACTAAATCCATGTACCATATGGTAGTAGGCTTACAATATGAAAAAACATCTAGTTACAGTATTTTAAATTTTTTGATTTCCCTCTTTGCATGCCCGGGCCATCGCCCCACCCCTGCACATCCCTGCTTTGAATGAAAGTGATGAGCAAGTGTAGGTTTCATTGCATCATTGAGAGAATTTGGGAGCATACTAATTATAAGGGCTGCAGCAGCTGTTCATTGTATGAAGCTACAGTAAAGCCAAGTTCGAACTATTTTTTATCATATTGCTTGACAATTTCTCCTTTTTGCTTTTTAGTTCCTCCTACTACTGTAAATATATCTGCACACATTCTTTTCATAGTTTGTTGTAACTTTGAAGTACTGGTACTTGCTTAACACGTATAGAGCTGGCCTACGATATATTCACACTTTGATTTCGGCCTAAAAAACAGCAATTTTCGGTTGCCTTACCAACGCCCTAGCTCCTCCGCCGATTGCGCTAGAGAGCTGTTCAACAGCTCACA
>JGI24159J19872_10005920_pt1 | contig 15844 bp, 9 predicted proteins | sample Ectturendosymbi4_FD_19872 | JGI IMG/M metagenome (IMG submission 19872) | reverse complement strand
ATCATCCATAGATTCACCTATCACGTCCTGCAACAGAAAAGACATTGGTTAAAAAATGGGTTTTTTATCGAACAAAATATGGGTACGCATCTTTTTGAGTCACCCTGTACAAAAATAAATTTGTTGATTTTTTAAGGGAATTTTTGTCATATTTCACATGTAAAATATCATACCTCCGGTACCAAACACAAAAAAATCTGAAAGTTGCAGTACATATTCACATCTGCGTCCTACAACATCCCACCAAATTTGAAGCAGCAGTAATGAGAATAAAAAAAGTTATGCCAATGATCTAAAAAATTTTTGACAAGTGTTCAAAAAGTGCAATAAAGCATTTTGAAAATTTTCAAATTTTTGTTATTGGTTATATTTTTGCATTGTTCAATGCTGTATCGGCAGTGATTTTGGTGTAAAACGTAAAAAATTGCTTTTTTCAAATTGCCTTTTTTGTCCCAATTTCCTTTTTTGCTGTAACATTGTTTATCCCCAACCCTGAAACACGTGTAAGTGACTTGGTATAGTCCTTGAAAGTACTCGAGGCCAGGTATAGTCCTTGCAAAAAGCTAATACGGTGGCAAGAAATTTTTTTGAAAATCATAAACTTTCCCCAAAAAGCAAGAAACAAAGCAAACAAGCAGATTTTCTCAGAAATTTCAAGTGCAAACATAGCTTGCTGTTAGACCTATCTGAAAGATCACACGAAAACCTTGCAATGTTTTACCTGTAGACGTACTTTCAGTGGTTCGCGAGTTATCACTGAAAAAACACCGAACAAGACGATAAATCGGCTTTTGCGGTCCCTGTCAATTCTCAGGAAGTGGTCAGGGAACCCTCTCCAATTTTCCTGAAATTTTATTCAAATTGTCAATACCCCATGTGATGAAAATCTGCAAAATTTGAATGAAATATGTCAAGAAATGGCATGACTATAAAGCTTTTTAGTTGGGGGGCATAGCCAGAGCAGCACAAATTATTCATATTTGGCCATGTTCAAAGCCTTATTACTGTCAAAATACATTAGTGAACAACCCCAATATTTCAGGGATGCTAGTAACTTTGCCAAACATTGAAAAAATAACATTATCTTCATTGTGACTTTCAAATGTCAAAAGTCATGGACCCCCATAGTTGACTATTTCTATCTCTTGCTACAAGTTTTCGAAAATTTTCAAACCTCGCCACGGTTTTATTTTTTGATAGTTTTCGCTCATATTTGGAAGAATTGTTGCTGATAAAATTATCTTTGACCTTAGAAAATTATATTGCAAAATATCAAAAGGTATATGAGATCAAAAGGTTTACCAATGACTGCGGAACCAAGGTGGACTATCACATGTTTTTGTTGACAAACTTTAGTGCCATTATTTGACAACAAATCGTTCTTATCACACTTTTTAATCAAATTATTATTGTCAATAGAGACCATTGTTTCAATCGTAATTAAGCAATTAATACTAGCCTACGAACTTGAACAATAAGCTACACCGTGACAGCTAAAAGGCAGGTGAGAGAAAGAATATATTGGAGGATCTTTTCTTGCGGACTTGTGTAATAGGGGAGGAATGAAAATAAATTGTGTAATGGGGGAGGAATGAAAAGTTCCAAGATGGGAGGATTGCATCAAAAAAGGTTGGGAACCACTGGTTTAACCAACATGCAATTAATTGGAGTCATCTGCATGGTTCCTTCTACAACAACAGTGGCAAATTCTTTTCCATATATGATTAACTTCTTGGTATAGAATTCAAAACACTGAAATATTTTGGAGTGGCATGTGATATGAACACCACTGCTAAAAGTCTAAAAGACATCTACATTATTTATGAAATGCATTTGGAATGGTTGTGGTATTTTGTTTGTATGTATTTCAAAATTTTGTTTAAAGGTCAAACCTCAACATAAATGATGTTTTGGGAAACTTCTCTCTTACTCTTGTTGATTCACTGGATTCATTGGCAGTAAGCTATGTTTGTTCCTTACTGTGTGAAACATACATTTAATTGCGAAACAGCTGACAACTTCAGTGTCTCACTGTTGTTGAGATGCGATAAGAGTGGTGTAATGCTAGAGCAGGATTTCTCAACCTGTGGGCTGTAGACAAAGTTCTGACGGGCCTTGGCCTGGTATTACTGAAATTTGTGTACATTTTGCAAGATGATCCTTTTAATTGCTCAATATACAGTTATTGAAGGTATTTTGATGCAGAGAGGTGGCTCTTGTTGCCATGAAAATGAAATCTAGAAGCAGGCTTAATGCAGAAATAGCTTGATCTATGCATTATTATGTGTTTAGCCTTTAATATCTATGCTTTCTAACAACGAACAGACTCAGCCTTTGTGTTGATTGTAGCACACATATTATTAAATATTTTTAGTTATTTTTATATTTGCTCTGTGCATGTGCAACAGTTGTCACATTGGAGAAGTTGTACAGTCGGTGGGCCACGGATCCTCTGTTTATTAATTGGGCCACATGCTTGAAAAGGTTGAGAACCCCTGTGCTAGAGTGTACTTTGGCTTGTTTTGACTGACAAATTTATGTTATGTCTATAGCTGTGGACATGCAAGTGCATTTATCACCAATCAATTTCCAAAACCACAGTTTCTCACAGGAGGGTCTTGGCAACAGCTCTAGTGATCTCAAAATACTGCGTGGTTTTCTGCAACCTCTAATAAACCTGTTGGTTCCACACCAAGGCATGACTAAGCCACGTTGAAGATGTAATCATGTCCCCTGGTACTTGGTCAGCTTGCAATGCTTTCCTGTGGGTGTTTACTAGCCAGGACTTGCCTTCCCAACCTTGGGCATTCTTGTCATATGCTCAAAACATTTTATCACAGATCCCTAATGGGAAGTAGTGTGGCATTCAGGGCAAATCAAGTTTCACAGCTGCACGCTTTGACAAATGCACACATGAAAGGTAAAATTGTGGTTACCTTGTATATTTACTGCAAACAAAAGGAAATAATTGAGTAGGGTTAGCACTAGCAGTACTCAATATAATTGTTTTATGTAAGTATCTAACCTAAAATTTTGCAACTTTATAATCAGCACTGCAAGGACATGTCAGTGTTTGAGATTATTGATTTTTTGCTCAGTCTGAAAATGTCTGTTAAGAGAATGTAGTGCTGAATAACTGTTAATGGAGTTTTTTCATTCACTCAAATAAGACAGCAGTGCTTGATGAGCATGTTTGTATTCAAAATTAGTTGTGTTCTGAATTTAAAACGCAGGCTTACTGGTTGTATGTAAGTTTTTCTTGTAGATGTATTCATCGCAAAATTTATTTGGACAATCATTCTTTGTCAATCAACCAAAAGTCATTTCAACAATACACAGTGTTACAGTTTTGCAGAGATCATCATTTTGCAACTGAACATTAGGAATGCACAAATAGTATTAATTGAAGACCCACAAATGTTTGAAATTTGATTGTTGGGCTGGTTCAGCAACTTTTCACCTCCCTGGTTCATAGAAAACTGCTTTTTGATTACCACAGAGCTTTCCTCACCTGTGTGTTAGAACATGTTTAGTGGAAATACTTTATGTAAAAGCATGTTTGCCAGCCACTAACACTGGCAAAGCACCAAATTATTTGATAATGAAAAGGTTTGGAAGATAACAATGTGCTGAAAACAACACCGTTTTGCTTCAGTGCTTGTGTTCAGTTGATTTCACAGTTTCAACACAGCAACATTCTCTTTGTCTTCTGAGTATAATTCCACTAAACTGTATTACATTATGATACTGGTGCAAATCACTGTGAAATGTTTTGAAACACATATGTCTTAGTGTGTCTTTTTTCTTTAAATTTGTATCACTTCTCAAAATACTTATTCTTTGAATGAACAAGCAAGTAGAAAATCAGCCATAACATTTTCAAAACATATTAGTAATCATTTCTCATTTCATGTTTGGTGCAGTTGTCTGATTGTATAATTCGCATGTTAGTTTTTAATATCAAAAGTCTAACTTCTGTTAAATAAGAATATTTAACATGTGCATGGCATAAAAATAATCAATCACCTTTAACATAAAATATTTAATGAGTATGTCTGCTTTGGTTAGGTAATGGGAAATTCAACTGAATTCAGAAATGCTGTGCAGGCTGTGATTGAGCATGTGTCCTTTGACATCAACTCCACAGTACAAGTTTTTGAAACCAATATCAGGTAAGATTTATGAGTATGTATTGTAATACCTAATTTTTGTTTTTTTTTCATGCAACAAAAATATGAAGTTATTTTGATTACAGGGTCTTGGGGTCGCTACTGTCAGCACATCTCATTATTACTGATCCTCTTCAACCTTTTGGAAATATGAGACCTGCTGGTTATGATAACGAGTTGTTATCAATGGCTCACGATTTAGCAGTAAGGTTACTTCCAGCTTTTCAAAATGCAAAAAATGGCATTCCTTTTCCAAGGGTGAGAATTGTTGGTTGCTTCTTTTCTAATTTAAGCACCAATATAATTGAATGGGTAAAATCGTCTGTTGGACCTAGCAATAAGTGCTGGCTTGACCAAGACTTTGACTAAAGTGGCTTACAGAAGAATTTTTTCATCAAGGGAAACAATGTATTTTTTTATAATAATAGAATGATAAAAAAGCTGTTCTGCCATTAAACTACCTTCAAAACTCATTCCCAGTTCCCCAGAGGTAGATGTTGTCATTTGACCATAAAATATGTTGTGGTAAAATGATTTGCTTATTTCAATTCCATCTGCTAGTTTTAAATATGGTTTTACTCAAAACTACATCCAGAACTAATTAGGTTGTGCCAAGTAAAATGTGTCTTTATGAAAGACACCAGTAACAGTAAATTTCGTGATGTATGATACATATTCTTGTTTGATGGTTGTTTTAAGCTGTCAAACGATTTACATTATGTGTCCTCGCTGTACGCAGGTTAATTTGAAGTATGGAGTACCAAACGACACAAGAACACTGACAGCCACTGCTGGTGCTGGGTCGCTGTTACTAGAATTCGGTACTCTGAGCAGATTGCTTGGCGACCCAACATTTGAAAATGTTGCTCGTCGCTCAGTTCATGAGATTTGGATGAGGCGAAACATTAATACTGGCTTACTTGGTGTGTTGTTACATTAAGTAAATTATAAAGTACTGGTTTTGTTGTGGTTATGAAAACTTATGAATAAATGCGATTTAAGTTGCAAGCGTGAAGTTGATTTTAAAAATGTGGCACAAAGTAAGGGTCCACTGCGTGTTTCCAGATGTTAGCTTTTTTAACTGCCCTCTCTACTTCAAAACGCATGTGGAATTTTCAACTCTGCATTTCTTCGTAGGTATGGCTATTGATGTCGTCACTGGTAAATGGCTGGGAAGACTAAGTGGATTGGGTGCCGGAGTGGATTCGTTTTTTGAATACCTTTTGAAGGTATCCTTCTGATAGATATCTTGAAAATGGAAGTGCGATTATGCAAATTAGTGGATCGATGCCAAAATTTTGTTGTAATGAAGTTTGACAGGGTTCCCACGCAGTATTGAAAGTATTGAAAAAGTATTGAATTTCAAAATCAGTTTTCAAGACTTTGAAAAAGTATTGAAATTGGCCAAAATATGCATTTAGTATTGAAAAAGTGTGGAAATTCTAAATGGAAAAGAAATTAGAAGTATCTGAGCAGAATTTTACTGAAGGTAAAGCACTTCGTTATTTATGCAATGTGCAAAATTGAGTTTCATGATTAAGAATTTAAAAAATGAAGAAAAGTATTGGTATTGAAATTTTTTAATTTCGCATTGAAAAGGTATTGAAAAAGTATGGAAAATGATTTTTAAAAATGTGTGGGAACCCTGGTTTGAAGTGTGTGAAATTGGAGACCATTTTCAATATATCAAACTGGTGTCGTTTTCACCCGTAGTGTTATGTCACTTGTGTCTATCAACTGGGTGAAAACGAAACCAACAGTAGTGAATGCAAGTGACATATACTGAAAAAATTCGACTTTACAACAACCTGTCCACCCAATTGCATAATCGGCCATAGTCACCTCACACAGATGATGATAACAAGAAGGATGGCAATAGTTCTTTCATTGACGGTCGCTGCTGAACACCCACCAACGATATAGCTTGCGAGCATATGTGATATCAATGAGAAAAACAGTTTTGCTTGTTAGGTGTAGTTTATAAGGCATTTTACGACGCTAACTTCCAGCTTGTACTCGAAGCTAGTTTAAGTAATAATTATCAACTTGATGTTTTGGTAAGCAGCTTCCGATTCCCCCTTGATAAACCAGATTGTGGATACGTAGACATGAATTGCGTTGTGCTTTATGGTGCAACTAGTTAAGCTGTAAAACTTAATGAATGCATTATTACGAGTTCATCTAAAAAAAGTAAAGCCGTGGTGTGCAAGTTTCAAATATCGTCACATTGCGCGAGACTAAACGCTGATCTTTCGTTTGAAAGATAACTCCTGTACTTGATTCAACTCTTTCAACAGAAATAAAAACCAAATGTACGAAACAGAAAAAGAAAACCGTCTGGAAATTACAATCAGAGTGGTATTTTTCAGTTGTTACGTGTGAATTTCCGCCGAACAGGTTTATCAAATTTGAAAGAAATCTTACGTCTTTCCAAAAACTTCAACGGTTTCCCAGCAGTAGTAGTCGGCAGGAGCATATCTGGCCAAGCTGGTAAGCTGGTCTTCGAAAGTCAAAATAGAAAGATCGATTAGCTCGCTCCGAATGTGTGCGTGGAAGAACAAGACCAAGTTTTTGTTCGGGTGTGCAGTAGTTGAACCAAACATGTAGATCAACACAATTTAGCGACAAAAAGAAGAAAATAGAAGGTTGGACAGGTTCACCGTTTTTTGAAGAAATAGTTTTTTTATTAAGGACTCCTAGCTTTTACATAACCGTAGGTTATGGAATCAAAAAGTTGTGCTGCGGCAGTTTGCCACCAAGGCAATGTTTTGTGTTCCGGTTTTTACTTGAAGGGATTGTTTGTCCACCTTGCGTTCGATCAGGCTTCAGGACGACCGATCTTACCGTGAAAGCTCGTTTTAACCACGGTCACGGTTGTATTTGTGAATTGATCATTGGAAAGCCTGCGGAAAACAGTTGCTTTGACGGGATTATGACACGTTGCTGACGTGTCGTTCTAAAATTATTCATGACTCAGCCAGATAGTGAATCAGCGAAAATCGCGTAGAGTTTGCCATAAAGTGCATTTTCAAGTGTACTACTCCATACGTTCAAGTGCACCAGCTTCATTGCTTGCTTGCTGCCTGTTATGTCGGTGTTTAAGTTATGTTTGTCTTGCTTTGCTGTAAACGAAGGTTTAAAAATGACTACATTCGCTGCGTCGGCTTATTATGTAAACCCTGACCAATCAACCGCGTGGTTTTGTCAATGGATTTGTGCAAGCAAGTTAACCTGTTTACGCACTTTTCACTACAATGTTGTTTTTTCTTCAATATGCGTTGCCTGGTTTGCATGTTTGTTTCCTTTATTGTAATAGTCCATTTCTGCTCCAGAGTGAGTGCGAAGCTGGATTTTCAACAGTGCGCTTATAATGTATTATTTTTATGTGGACGGTCGTTTTCAGTCAGTTTCACTTACATGCATTTTACTGAGAGCTGATAATGCCTTTCTAATTATAATTAAATTATGAGGTATTGGAAAAATTACTGTTAAACTAAGTTAACGCCGAAATAGTTTTATCCTACCATATTTGCAAATCGTCTGCACAGACACTTTTATTTTTGTAGTCCTATATTCTTTTCGGGGATCGCCGCGATCTGGAGATGTTTACAGAAGCCTGGCAAAGTGTGAAAGCGCATATGCGAAGAGGGTGAGTCGTTAGTGCTGCTTTCGTATTGTTTTTCCAGTCCCGTGGGTGTGTTTCTTTCGATTGGCACGGTTTTACTAAAAGTGTGCCCTTGTTTTGACGTGGATTCTAATCTCTTACCGACTTTGTTTTGTGTTCGTTTACAATCGTCATGAATAATGCATCTGATAGAAGTTCAGTATGACATCGACAAAGGAAGTGCAGCAGCACATTCAAGCAACATTTGAGATACACTGCATGTAATATCTGATGTAAACTGCTACTGATATGACCCTGTATATAGCAAATCTTGTCGGTAAGCGTTGCAACTGGAAAACAAGAAAACTGCAGCTCTCCTCCAAGATAATCCCGAATTAAATATTAAACATGAGGTTGATAAGATGCTAACGAAGAGCAGTTTATTAAGAACCACAAGATTATATATAATACTATGCTATTTGTGGTGCTTACCGCGAATTGCAAGACTTCGTTCTCTGATATCCACCGCAAATTAACATAGAAAGCTCATGCGATACTGTACTAGACAGTACGGGGATTCAAAGAGAAGGAATCGTGTTTATGCTATTGCGATACACGTCTGAAAATGTAGCAAATGAAGTGAGAAAAACTAATAGAAAACTTCAGTCAACGTGCTAGGTATGTGGTACAACCTACGCGAGAGAGAACGATCGCTTTGAAAAATTTCCAAAGCAAGCCCAGCAAGGTTGGGGTCACTGAGGAGCCCAGAAATCAATACATCGCAATTTATGTCCTCCAGAGAGTCCCAAGGGAAGGAGTAGCCTATATTTTTGTCACCTGCCCGTCCGTTCCCCGTGCCTAGACTGAATACTTGGCTGAAAAACTCCGTCTTCCCTTTTAAAGAGACTGTTTGATGCTTATCTGTCAGGTTTCACCAAGCTTCGAGCCAGAGTGGACCTGGGAATAGTGTTAACTAAACAGTATACCAGATACGGCAAAACTCCCGAAGCACAACTACATCACCGGTTCAAGATTAACGTCATGCCCAGGGCTCAGGATCAGCGTGATAACAGCCACACTTTTGAGAACCGTCCAACGCAACAGCAACCAGTGGAACGATAATCCTGTACGTAATTTCCTCCCTCGACAGCTTATCTTTTGCAACTGCACTGACACTCCATTTCCAACTGTTGCTTTTGTGGCCGTGGCAGAACTGAAGTTGGTCCAGGGGCCAGGTATAGGGTTTATGGCAAGTTCGCCATTTTCATACGAACGTGAACTTCGGCAGCGCTTTTACCTGACACCCACGCAGATAAGTCAACAAGCTCGGAATATCCGTCTTTTCACGAGCGTTTAGTAAAATTCCGTTGCTCTTGCGAGCTGTGCGTAACCCAAGTACAAAACCTTTGAAAATGGATAGGTGGCGTTTTTTCGGCGTACGCTGCGAACTGCTGCAGAGCAAATGCCCTCTCTTTTCTATGTTTAAGGGCAACTCGGGTGTAAAATGTCGTTACAAGTGTGTTCGTACTGCCACCGTTACGCCTTTCTCCTTGTGAATCTGAACAATCTTTAGATATGGATACCAGTTCCGACCTGGTACGTACTACGCAACTCTGTTGATCATCCTGCAGAACTAACTTCCAATTTAGTCTGTCCGCATCTGACTCCATCACGACTCCATGTTCGACTACAATTCGCACATCGAGTTCAAACCTTAAAAGAAAACGAACCAGCTGTTGAAGCATACGCAAGACAACCGGGTTCTTTTTCAGCATCCCGGCGTTTTGTTCTGACTCGAATAAAATCCTTCAGAGCTTTCACCAACCTTGAGCTTTGACCAAATTTCGCTGGGTTGTGTTTGCAGGCTTGACAATGCGACACTTTAATATGTTCTATTTCATCCCATGGCAACTTGTGAGGTCCCATTCCAGGGAATTCCCACGAGACTAGTAATACAAAGTGCGTTATATCATGTGCGTGCCTGATGTCTGCCCTCTGCAAAGTCGTGGCTAATGCATCCCGAGTCTCCCAAAGAGGAGGACCACAGCTGCGAGAGGTCCAATGAAAATTGGTAACCCGTTTACTGTCACCAAAAACAACCTGAACATTCGGAAAGCTCTCGTCACTACACCATGGCCCTGACTTCTTGTGTCTAATACATACTGTGAGTATATAATAATGGCATTCAAGCTAGAATATCCCTCTTATCTGACAATTAATATTACTTACGCTCTGCTGCGCGCCTCATTAGAACTTAAAGCGCTTACAATCGTGCCAAACACTTTATTCAGGACCTCAACTTTCACCTGTCCGAACAAATCCATGGCATCCAAATTCGTTATGTCGTACATTTTTGCACTTAATGCCCAATCAGATCCACATGCCTTCATGAATTGTATTTTGAGAAATCCTGTTTGATAGTCGTCAGTTTATAGTAGGTCTGTGAATGGTGTATTTGTGCATGAAGCAATGCTTCGTGTAGGTTAATTCAACAGTTGTAATTGCTTGTGCATGCCACTCCGTTTGGTCAAGGTGCTGCCCAGCAAACTGCGGATGGCAGTTGTTGACGGAAATTTGCTCGCAATAAGTAATGCGGTCTTATGCTTCGTGTTGCTAAGTTACATCAGGCAGGGTTGAGGCAATTGCCCGGGTAGTGTTTGGATAAAATCACTAGTTTCTTGAGCATTTTCCTTACTATCAGTTGCTTCCACATCTACTCTGCTGGGTTGCTGCTTCATACATATATAGATAGGAATCGTAATAATGAACCCTTCCCGCAAGATTTCATAACAAAGAAAACCAGCGCCACATTGCTATTTTTGATACAAGTAATCATTTTCATAAGAAACTACCTGTAAGCTAAATAACGGTTTACTGATATGTATCTTTTTATGTGCAAGACATACTCGTACTTGCAAATGAATATTAAATACCTTGTTTGGGTTTAAAAATTTTGCAACTACCAAGTTTGGCATGATAAATGTCATTTGCCCATTTAACCCGGATTTAATGGCTGAAAATCTGTTTTTAGGTAAAACGCGACAGGCTAAGTAAAACTACCGGATTTTAAAGCAGTCGCTGACATCAGAGTGGTGAAAACAACTTAGTGCCAACTTCGATTTGAATCGTTAGCATTTAAGTGATATCTTGTNAGCATGTATTCGTGACTGATGACATTAACTACGGTGTCTGCTTGTAACTGTGGCTTAAAGGGAACAGACTGCTTCAGGTACAAAATAGTGCAGTCTCTCCATGATTAACAGTGGCTACTACAACCCAAAGATCGACATTGCAATTCAGATCTGTAGTTCGCTGGGTGTTTGTCGTGCCCAGGTACAGCACAACCATCACCCACTCTGCTCGAATCCAACTTTGATTTTTCTTGGGTTGTCTTTTATTTCAACCGCAGCAAGCCAGTTTCGTTGTCAAATTGCTGCAGTTACTTAGTTTAACTTTCAATTTTCAGGCGTAAGCATTGCAACAGCGGTCTTGGCGATCCTCCAATATATGTAAATGTGGATCTGACCAGTGGAACGATAATCAATACTTGGGTGGACTCGTTGCAAGCATTTCTGCCAGGATTGTTGGTAGGTGTTCATTTCCAACACAGGTCTCTGTTTCTTAAGTTTTTGTTTAAACCATAGTGTTTGCAACCGTATTTATTGCTATATTGGTTCGCATCTTATCATAAAAGTGAGTTGCGTTTGCTCGCTGCTCCAGGTATTACATCAGCAACTGGGCAAAATTAAAGAATGTAACATGTTTTTTCCACAGAATCGTTAAGCGTTAATAGAGGTTCACATAGAACCCAAAAGGAACCGTAGCCTCATACACAAAGTTTTGAGAACTTTTCGTAGACAAACGTCAGTTGAATATCACGAATGATACAACTCCGCATGAATGAAGCACGTTAGGCATGAACAACAACCTTTAAAACCTGGACCGGTTTTGCCAATTATTTTTTTCCGCGGGTCGCATTCTTTCAACGTCCACCCACCCACACACGGATCATTGTCAATTCCGCAAATGTCAGCGTTACGCTTTGCAGAACGAAAACACGGTTATCCGCAACCGTCCAGGCATCTGTGACTGCGTTCAGTTTATTGACAAGAACCAAAATCGTCAAAGTTTATGCAGCCTTTCGTAAAGCGTTGTACTGTGTTGGTTATTTCTTTTCACGTGTGACCAGTTTGATCTGTTTTTCATGCTATTGATTCTAAAGATTGTAAATACTTCTGTTTGGTTTGATCAGGTACTGAACGGTGATGTCGAGGAAGCAATATGTTGCCACGCCCTTTTCTACGCAATATGGAAGAAGTTTGAAGCCCTTCCGGAGCGATTTAACTGGCACATGAAGGCACCCGACGTCCGCTTCTATCCTTTGCGACCGGAGTTCATCGAAAGCACATATCTACTCTACAGAGTAGGAACTATTTTCTCATATTTTGCAACATAGGCGCGAAACTCATAATTTTCAAAGTTTTTAAAAAGCTGATTAAATCTAAAAAACGATATTTTAGCCAGGAATTTTATTTTACTGCGCGCTTTCGTCTGTTTTGTAACAATATGTAAGATATAAAAATATTTTTATTTTGCGGCGCATTCTCTGCTTTAATCTAGTAGTAACTGGAATGCTTATGTGTAAATCGATGAAAGTGAATAGTGGTTTGAATCTAGAATTCTTGTTTCTACAGTACATTCCCTTCCGTTAACCAATTCTTAAAATTATTCAAGAGCTTTCTAAATAGTTTCTGATTCACCTAACCATTTCGATGAGTTTGTTAGTTCTATATATTTAGTGTCTAATTCACGCGTCAATATAACGGTTGTTGCAAGTTTTTTTAATCAAGGTTTTACCAGATTGTTCATGGAAGGAAGGTTCGGTTGTTAAGTGTTAACTGAACAATAAAGCATTTGGTCAATCTCGTCAAGACCTTACTGCCGTCATTGCCTAATGCTGTACTGGTATTATAAAAAAATCTGTTTTTAAAGAATAAACTGGACTTTGTTGGCGCTATTGTGAGGCGAGCTGCTTCGTTGACTAGTGGTAGTTCCTTATGAAAGCATACGAATGTTAATGCGCTTTGCAACTTGATCGCGGAGCCCAGTAAACAAAAGTATGCCCAAGCGCTATCCGTCTCTCTCTTCATCCGACAGAGCTCTGCTGTTGTCGGGCAGCGCCGAAAACCCAAAAGAAGCTCGCGTTGTGATATCAACGCCTTTTCCCGTTCGGTCTCAAAAGTATCGCAAAAAGAATTTGTATCCTCATTCGTTTTGAAGTCAGCAGGGCCTCGGAAATTGCTCAGTCGTGTATATGACTGTCATGTTTCGCTTGTGTCGCAGGCAACGAAAAATCCTTTTTACCTTCACGTCGGTCGCGAGATACTGCAAGCTCTTGATCGTCACGCCCGAACGAGCTGCGGTTACGCTTCCCTGCACAACGTGCTGGACAAATCACAAGAGGATCGAATGGAGTCGTTCTTCCTCAGCGAAACGTGCAAATATCTTTATTTGGTATAAAAAATTATTATTTGCTTAGATTATAACTGTTTTGCTAGAGTCCTGTGTCTTTGATTTCACAATCTATTTTCAGTGGAATTGAATTCCGTTTTGTCAACGAGCGCTCGCATGTAGTTCTCTGGTAAGCGTTTCTTTTGCTAGTTGGTATATATGGCTGACATTAGGTTTTACCTCCACCGTTGCAAGAAATCCTGCTAACAACAAAGGGAACGCGCGTTAAAATCCCAATGAAACCTTTAAAATTTGACAAGCTACAAGAGCATATCTTCAACCTTCATCCATCTCTGCACGATTATCAGGGTTCATATCTTGATATCAGCCCGAAGCTCACCCTGCGCACCTTCCGTTGTTCTCGCTGAGAAGCGCCAAGTTTGACTCGAATTAATCAATGCGTGTCTGTGCCTATCGGAGTTATTTGAGATCAAAGTTACAACAAATATATGTAAATGCGTGTTTTCTTAAATCAGACACGGTTTCTATTTATTTTTTTGAAAAGTTGTTTTTTCGCGCAAGCCTGTACGTTTGCGTTTTGTAAAGTTCATCCGGCGAGAAATAATGTCTTTGAAGTTAAACAGCGCCAGTGCAGAAAACATTAAAACCCCATTGTAGTCATATCAGATGTTTCTGTCACTGTGTTGCTGCACGTCTCCCCAACCCCTCCATAACCTCACTGATGTTACTCGATTTTGTCTCAGCTCTTTGATTTCGAGAACCCTCTCCACCGACCTTCGTCAATGTCCGTTTTGTTCACCACTGAAGGTCATTTGCTGCCAATCAACCGAAGCAAACCTTGGGAAGCTGAGTTTGACTTTTGTTTTCACTCAACATCACGTGGATTGAACAAAACCATCGTTAAGGTATATCGCGACATGCACGATGTTATTTCTGTTGTGCAAACAGTAAAAGTACAGATGCAGTATCTGACAGAGTTGTGCGAGAAACGGCTTCGATACCCAACGCCCGCGATGTTTCACCAACATTCAGCAATAAATAAACACCGCATGTCGCTGTTGCTGCTGCGGAGTCGCAGAATGTTTTTAACTCTGTCTTGCTTGGATTTTGTCAAAAATCGGCGCCGATCCTTGTGGCTGGAAAAGAAAAACCTTAACTTTTGTGAGAGTGAACGAACGCTCTAAGACAGTCTGAGACAGGGGTTCCCAAACTGGGGTACATGTACCCCTTGGGTTACATTTACCTATTGGGAGGGGTACATTTAATGTTAGCAATTGAAGGGAAAATATGATTATATATTATTCATTTCCAGTTATTTGCATGCATGTGTCAGTGAATACAATGGGCGTCAAAATAATTTTTTCCAGGGGGGACAACGTCGGCCTGTTCCTTACCCTTTTTAGGTTGCCATAGATGCAATGCAAATGGATGTTCACAAAACACTTCACCCTTTCTTCACCACAAAGAAAATGCCCCATGTTATGGCAACAGTCGCAAAAGTGGGCTTCGTTGGCAGCCATAGCCAGGTATATTATGATAATTTTCTCCATAGGTTATCTACAGATTTTCAAAACAGGGTACTTTTTTCACAAAAGTATTGTCATTACGACTAACGAAACCACAAATTACGATTTTATTTTACCTAGCAAGACTTGTTAGCGTCATTTAGAAACAAGAGCTGCAAACGTCTTGAGATCTTGTCCGAAGCGATCAGTCTTTGAATAAAACCCTGCTTGTCTTTAATTTTTTCATTTGGAATGCTCATAGTCATCATACATAAACCGGACGGGTAGACTGGTATGTTAACACGACTATCGGACAATTCACTGAAGTTAGAATATCATGCAGGCTTAAAAAAATTTAGCAGATGAATTATAAAAAGTCGCCACAATAAATGTAGCTTTGCACTCAGTTCTCACTCAGAAGTCAGAAATAAACTTTATCGATTAAGATATATTCCCACAAACCTGCATAGACGTATTCTAACAAGTCGCGCAGTTTCATACTATGTGAAAAGAAGCATGCATTGGCGTAGTTTGATTAAGCTAATCACTCAAGGCAACTTGTCCACACCTGTAATTTTTTCGCTGAGACATTTTGATCATTTGTTCCATCGTATTAAAACTATTAAACTCGCCATAACAGTATTCACCAGCCCATCTGTTCAGGCTTTATAACCGAATCGACATAATTTTTTAAAAATTTGATCTATGACTTAAAAAATAAACCCGGGTTCTCACTCGAAGTCTCCCACTAACAATGGATTTTCAAACTTGTGGAACCATTGCTGCAGATTCACCCATGCTTTTTTTCACACAGTGTATGTAAAACTACGTGCATTTCGACTATCAGCGGTCACTGTCTCGTCGCACTACCTGCCACAGATGTCTGCATTCAACAGTCACATGTGGGCTAAACACCTTCTACAATTACTTAAACTGAATCTTTGAAGATTTGTTGCCATGTTATTGTTACACAATAGAGACCAACGATAGAACAATCCGTCGCAAGTTTCGCAACCTGCCTCTGGCTCTTGTGCAGTGTGAGTGTCATACCGGCAAAAAAAAACTGTCAATGCAAGAATTAAATAAATTCATCG
>JGI24159J19872_10005917_pt1 | contig 15849 bp, 10 predicted proteins | sample Ectturendosymbi4_FD_19872 | JGI IMG/M metagenome (IMG submission 19872) | reverse complement strand
AAGTAAATGTATTTGCGCCATCAAACGTATACTCTCTACTACCGCGATGTATGTATCCTCATCTTCCTTCATGTATTTGCGTATTTCATGTTACTGCTATGCATGCTTAAATTCAAGCGACTTGCGTGTGGGAGTGACGACTTTACTCAATACAATACAATACAATCACTGAGGATGTAAAAAGGGTTCAACTCAAAAACACATTCAGACAACGCTTGGTTTCGACATTGTTCAAAACGGTGAAAAGAGTTTTGTTTATGAGGCAAATCACTCGAAGTTACGTAGCACTTTGCAGCGATGAGGTAGCCATGTTCAGTTATCAGATGCATAGATTGTCATACATCAAAAATGATTGTGTTGTGTACATTGTTAAATGTTGCACTTAGTTCAGCTGTAAAAATCATATCGGAAAAACGATGGTACTTAGAAGCGGAAACGTTTTTCCGAAAGAGAGGCTTAGAAAGTTGGAGCTATCCGAGTTGGGAACTCCAATGATACAGAAAACGCGTCAACCCAACAAAACAAACATAGAAGCGTCTGTAAACAAAATCAAAATTAGTTTAAAGCCTCAACAATACAATGTCTATTTTTCCTCCCTGGGTGAAGTGTTTGCAATAAAAATAGTAGGACTTCAAAATTTGTTTCAAAATCGTCATACTTTGTTTGTCATTGGAAAATAATCCCCGATATAACTTCCTAAAAATTTCTAATGGTGAAAGGGTCGTGTTGTAACAACACTGAAAAATCAATTCTTTCCCAGTGTTCGATAGCGTGTTTTTATTTGGACAAGCACAGTTTGCCTATGGCAAGTTCGCAAGGAAGTGCTGCACTGTCAACTACACAAGCACCAAAACTCCAACTGTTTGACAAGCGAGCGGATATTTTAAGGTGCGTCTGTCCACTCAACAGCAGCTCGTGCTGAAGTGCAAACGCTGCAGCCAAAATCGCATTTTAACCAGTGGGAGGCGACAGAGAGCTGTACTCTGAACAGTACTGACTTGGTCCAGCACCTGAAGTCTTTTGTTGGAGTTGCGTTAACGCATAAACAACAACAACGCCAACAAGCAAATATTGAAGCAAAATCATGTTGGACGTTTCGACAATAAATTCTTTTCATCGTCAGCAAAACGTCAAAACATTCTGCACGATTTCATACAAATTTAAATGGCTTTTGTTTTTCAGACATCGACTTTGCATGGCCGTCAGACTGCGTTGTGCCGTCTTAAATACAATTCGTGACGAGCGGACGAACACTAGTTGATGTAACTGCTTGTCAGCGAAGCCTCAGGATTTCGTCAACTAACTAAGATCACAAGTTTTTGAGCTTGATCAGCAGCAAACGAGTGTCTGAGGCTGAGCAAAGCTCAGGGCACGGGTCCTGTCCAGGAGAGTGAGACGTAGCAAACCAATAGCATAAGATCAACGTTACAGCAACCAATTTCTTGAAAAGTCATAGCGTTTAGATTAGTTCAGAATGTTTATAGATACTGGTTTGTTTGCTTGCTCGCACTCTCTGTGCCGGGGATTTTCTTGACAGCCATGACGTCAAACTCCAAGTAAATTCAACTTCATTGCACTATTTGCTTGTGGCAATGCTATGCGAATTCAGTTCAGACTACCTTGAACTCTTGAAACGACAGGCCAACTTGAAAACCCTCGTCCACCACTACAGTCCAGACGCATTCTTTGCTTGGGCGGTAGTCATCCGGATAGTTCGGACTTTGGATTTGGCCCGCGTTCTTCCTGACGTCACCACCGCACACAGCTTCGTACTGAACAGAAACAGCGCACGAGTTAAGCTGAAGGAGGAAACGGAGTTTTGCTCGCACTGGCAGCTTATAACGACCATTTCGGCACCAAAGGTTTTTGTTGTTTGTAATCGCTCTCATCATTGTTTGCAATTACTTTCCAACAACGGAGTTTAAAAACGAACCAAAATGTGCAATTGATTAAAACGCGGAACATCACAGCAAATACTACATACCACTAAAGATAATAAAAGTGGACTCGACAAGTTTTTTATGAGCTGCAGAAATTGACTGCAGGCCGAAGCCTGAATTTTGCTTCTTTCTTCGGGCAGTTGAAGTTATTGCTTTCTGCCTAAGGGATTCTGTGGAAATTCACTCAGTGGCGGTGGTTCAAAAGGATCGAACGCCCAACATCTCGATTGAGAGGCGGACACTCTACGNTAGGACTATNGCCACCCATAAATTTTTTTGAAATCACAAATCACAAAAAATGTAATAAAATCAATCCTGAAAACATTTAATTTCTCACCGACATCTTAAAACCACGGCCCCGGTAGTTGCTAGATATCTTAAGACGGATCCACATGCGACTGTCTGTTGAAGTGATCTGTGCAGGAATGGCTCGACCACAGTATCGACCTAAAATGCAGCAATTTGAAACAAAACGTGGTCATTCTGCACAAATAATTTGGAGGAGCATTTGCGACACTGCGCCATTTCACTTTTTTGTTTAGGGTCAGGCCCGTAGCCAGGTTTCAAGGTTGGGCAAAATAGATTTTTAAGGGGGAAATATTTTTGTTTTTACTATAAAACAGTTTGTTTTGGACACAACAAATTTTGGGTAGGTACAAAAAGAATTTAGGGGGCACTGCCCCCGAATGCCCCCCGTTGCTACGGGCCTGTTTAGCAAATGCAGCAAACTCAAACATTTTAACCGTCTGCCGGAATAAGCGTTAAAACCGGCTCTGAGCAAATGAAACTGTCGCTTTGGCAATATTAACATGAGACAAGCGAACCAGATCAGCAAATCGACAGATGTGTCGTCTCCAAACGTCGATTGTATTTGAAAGAAATGGGCGTTTATGTACTTGCGGTGAAATATCAAGCAAACGTATAATATGCTTTATTTCATTTCAGTGGTATCAACCATTACGAAGCTATAAATTTTCTGTTGGTCATCGTCCAAATCAGGACTGTAAGCTGCGCACGTGCTGTGCAATTTGCACTGATGTAGTTTTTCTACAAAAACTATCAGAGATAAAAAATTCGATGAAAATACACATGAAACTGGACACATGTTGGTTGCAACCAACGGGATCCTGTCATTTACTGACAGCTCTGCCTCGAAGCAAAGAAGGTGCAAACAATCGTCGAACACTTTATTTGAACATCAAGTTCTGGTCGATCTTTGCGCCGAAAAACTTTGTCAAACAGATCTCTTAGGGAAAAAATAAAAGAACCATGCTTTCCTGAACACTATCGAACACGTATGCGTTACTTACTAAAAAAAGGTTTGCCTCATAAGCATTTAAAATTTCCGATAGAAAAAAAACAAAGTGCGCCGAAAAATAATGAAATCGCAAGCTTCTGGAACAGAACGTGCAGGCGTAACAGGACAGCGCACAGGCGATTCTAAATTTTTGACGTGCAGTCTTCCTCACCGATAAGTGGAGACTGATGCCAGTGGCCATCGCGTATCTCGACGTAGTCGTACCAGCAACCTCCGCTGCCAAAATAGAGAATAAGTTGAAGCGGTTGCACGATGAGCTTTCAGTGATGACAGAACTGAAAAAGCAGGTGTTCCCCTACTATTCCAAACCCGCTCAAAGTCGTATCAATGAAAGGGAGCCAGTATAACTGGCTCAGCGCATTATCTGGACGTGGAGTGGAACATGACGCGTAGGCTATTTTTACTTGACAGAGTATTATCCCATAAACATCGGTTTACAGCAAATAAGGTCGCCTGTTCGTTTAGAAATCGACGCCGGTTCACAACACAGGTGAAAATTGCACATCAGACACTGTCATTGCGCATTAGCGCCTATCGTAACTATCACGGGTTTGAAAAGTTGTGCAGTATATGAAAAGGACGATTAGGAGCTTCAAGAGTATCACCGACAACATAACGTATTTAAAGATGATCTTGAAATAGAATCTGGGTTGGCTGAACCCAAACCATCTCCTTTTCACCTGGTGTATGGTCTTTTTAATGAAAACAAAACAAAACGGACAGGCTTTGAGTAACTTTAAGCTCCGAACAGACGCGAGAAACGCATGGTAAATGAAAAAGTATAGTCGACAAATGGTTGCTTTTATTCTCTCGCAAAGAAGGCGTTTCAAACCAATTAAATTGTACTCTGGCGACTTTATCAAAAGCATATTTCCTCGCAAACAAAATGAACGTGTTATGGACTGATTGACAGACTGTGTTTGAATCACGGCATGATCTCTCTGGAAACCAATCGCTGAGCTCTTCAGCGCGAAGGTCGACGCCAGAGGTTGAAACATGAAAATGATCGTCACATTATGTTAAGGCCACTCACGGCAACACGAAAACCTGCATGGTCGGACCATGATTCTATACTTCACATCGCGCTTAACAATCGTCAAGAAACCAGGATGAATCTCCGATGAACTCCGCAAAGATGTGTTAAGCGTGCTTTTTATCCAGGAACTTTAGCGTTTCGATTTTCACGCTGCCTTTTTTTTTTTGCTGGTGTCGTTCAGCTTAACAACAGCTGGCATATTTTTCGTGCTTTTTGTTTCTGATTCGGCTGTTTTGTTTCTACTCTGATTTGTTTGAAATCTAAAAAATCTGGTAGGCTTAAGTGACCATCAAGCCCATTGTCAACGTTCCGCGTATAAGCTAAATTGATTTCATACGGCAAGCCGTGTGTATACGCACTTGATCGTACGTTCACTGATTCTAAAGCTGCGTCTCAACGTACAGCAAGCAGACCGGTAAAAAGTTACTCCATGCGCCTTTGTCACACAAGCAAAAAAAAGATCTCAACAACTTTGGCCTGTACCTCCTGTACAGGTCCATGTCAGTGAAGTCGACAACTATCTTTTCACCGGGCGTAACGCTGATTCGCCATTCGCAGTTGGAATGCAGGGGGTAAGGCTCGGGATAGTTCGGCGACGTGATGTTACCGGTGGTGGTCTGCAGAGTGTGACCGCACGCTGTCAATGCAAAAGATGCACGAAATTGAAACGACAGCATTTTCAGTCACGCCAGACGTAANGCGAGATCCGATGCAAGTTGGTTGGTCCGGAAAGCGCGACGTATCAGCGGGGGCGATAAATCTTACTGCGATAAAACACCAGTTTTGTTCTTCATGCATTCTTATCTCTTCGCAAAAGCAATTTCTACAGCTCTATTCATGCACTTTGAACGGAAAAAATGGAGACGACCGATGAGTGAATGCATGTTTGGCCGCAGGCATAGGGACGCTTGCTGGACGATGATTCGTCGTCGTGGAAAAATACGCATCGGCAGCAAAATATTTTGTTTCAATACTTACCACTGGTGTCAGGTTTAGGCAGTTATCAATTTCCAAATCAATGTTGTTGCGGTAATTGAAAGTCAAAGTTGGACAAATGGATTAACTGTCTGTACAGTTTTTTAACGGTCATTGCTTTTTCGCTTTGTTTACAACAAAATTTTCATTGTTTTGGAATGTTTTCCTGAAGCGCCGATGGTTGGTGGCAATGAAACTTCGAATGAACGTAAAATTCCTCAACTTTTCTTTCAGCTTAACGGTTGTTGCTAGTCCGTTTATCGTATTTACAAATGACACATTTGCCCGAGATAAAGCCCTGTATTAATCAAGGTGGTTACAGAATAACTCACTTGGACATCTGTACAGTTTCTTGGCCTGCGCAACGTCTCCTTCACTAAGACGTGTTCTTTGGCCGATGCTTGGCCGGACGCCTGTTTCCTCGTCCACCATGGGCCTAATGGTGTCCAGAAACATTCCTTTGAAAACCAAAAGGCTTTTTTGAGATACTGTGGTCAACTTAAAGCGAACACAATATTACAAAAGGTCGGTTCAAGGATAAAATCTAGCATAAAACAGCATGCAAAATTTTGCAGCAAATGCATGGTGAATGAAGGAAGTAGAAGGTCGATGCGCATTGTGACGTAACAAAAACGTTGTGCATTGTAACTTAATAAAAACCGGGTTGTGACGTAATAAAAACCGATATGGCTCCTAATTGGTATAACGGAAAATAAAACAGACTACATGGTTCCTTCCGCAGCAAACAGGCTATTGAAGACGAAAATTAGGTGTTGCGGTCTACAGCTATCGTCGCACGTCGTGAAAGGTGGGGCGCACTGCCATCAACCCAATAAATTATTAAAAAATTAAACCAAGACCGACGGTGGGCAAGCAATAAATTATTAAGCAGGCGACGAGACAATTACGGAACGCAAAAGATGCAACATCCTGCGGTTACGTAGAACCAATTACACTGCCAAAATTCGATTTCTGATTTATTAATGTTGTAACTGTTGGACTTCATCAGCAATTGACACGTGCCGTGACACAGGGTTGCCAATTTGGCTTTTTTGAAGCCAGGTTTTGAAGTTGTTTATTTTCAAGGCATTTGACTTTTTTTTAATCAAAAGTCGGAAAAGGCTTGTTTCTGGCAAAACATGGTCTGAGCTGCATATTCATTACAAATCTCTTCTGACGTGAGTCTATAACCATGTAGGGTGCAAGAATATCGCAAAGATATTACAGTTGCCCCAAACATTTTCGATGTATTTAATAAGAAACAAATGTACGACAGTGTAATTACGGGGAAAGAAAATGCCTCTAAAGATAGGAATTGTGGAATTTATTATATCGATGTTCCTGACGAACTTTAATGTCTGTTTTGTGTTTTTTATGCATGTTTTATGTGTATATGTCTTAAGACTACTATCTGGCTTTTTTGGGGACAAGGCCTAGCTTTTGGTGAAGACAGGTTGGCAACCCTGCCTTGACAAGACAGCAAGTATGTGATTGGTCGCCTGCGCCGTCTTTTCGGTGTTCGAGAACCTTTTTGCTTATATATACAAACAACGTCACGTGATTTGTATGCGAAATTTTTCAGCACCCTGTGAGCGATGTTTTTGTGAAGAAGTTTTCTATTTGTGTGAATTCTCTTTAGCTTGTCACTGAAAAGGTTGGCAATTTTTTGCAACAAAGCAAATTTTTTGCCTTGCAGTGGCACATGTTTGGAATCAAGGCTTTTATCACTGAATGAAACTGAACATTGGTCGTGGTTTCTAACAATTTTGACTACCTACGAAAACCTATATAATTATAGCGCACCATTGAGACGTGTGGTAGATGCGATCTACTCAAAGTACAGTTCACGGTAACAATAGGCTGGCTGCAATTTTCTGAGCTAGGTTGCAACGTGGAATTTTATAGTATGCATTGCGGAAAAAATTGCCTGGGCATGACTTTTGATCGGTGCTTTCGCTTAAAAAAATCGTTAAATATGCAATAATAACATTGTGCGGCAACAAGCGCTCGAGGCTAAGAGGTAGGGAGTGCATTTGCTGGCAACTGACAGTTACAGTGTTTGTCCCGTTACCGATTGCGCTGTCGTTCAGTTGAATAGAGACTATTCGCAACAAAAAAGCGACACAACAGTTCCACTTGCCGCCCCTTGTATCTCACGTACTGACAACATTTTTGTTTGCTTTTGGCGGTTTACACTTGCCTTACAGCGCTCTACTGAAACCCGGTGCCCAATCCGTGGACTTGCTCGTGAGTCGTGAGCCTCGCTTTTGGTCAAGCAGGGCCAATTTTTGACTTCGTTTCTTTTTTATTTACAAATTTCCTTTTTGAATGATGTTTTTCTTTCAACCTAAAAAGACGGATGTGTTATATTTTTACACTGGTGGGAATAAGTTTCCCGGGGCTGTAAGTTTTCCTCAGCCTTTTCTGCCCATCGCTTTTTCCAAGTCACGCCAGACTCACCTTTACTGAATGTGTTTCTTGCGTAGTGCATGATGCTGTGATAATCGTACTTTTCCCCGAGAGAATTGATCTCGGACGCGGCCATCTTCTCGAAGTTATACTCCTGTCCTGTTGCACATGAACACTTTGATCGTTTGAAACCAACGCAAACACTAAACACTTCTTCGTTACGTTCTGGAAACGCATCGAGAAACAATGTAACCCGAAAAACCTTCGCAAAAGCAAGGATAGAACTGGATATAACTGAAAATGACAAGCATCTTTCACAAGGTTTAATGGTTGGTCTTCATCTGTTGTTTTTTCGGTCACAGACCGACTTTTTTTTAAATGACCAAAAAGAATTAAGTCAATTCGGTCAGAATGTCTTAAAAAATTGACGAATGAATGCTGTTACGGCGAGTTTTAATGCAACTGTGAGACAATCGACAGAAATGTTTCAGTGATCAAAATGACTCAGCGAAAAAAAAAAGTTCTCCACTCTCCACTCGTCTTTTTATACAAGCAGCTTCCATTCAAAATTATATTTTGCTTTCAATAAAAACTTATAATACTTGGGTTCCGCGTTCTGCAAAGCTTTCCGAGAGTACCTGAGTGGCTGGTGAACAAAATGTGATAATGGACGACATGCCGCGTAGATCGTCAAGCAACAGGGTATTGCTATATCTCATACGTAACGGCGAATGGGTTACGTGTACGCCGGTTCATTTTCTGAGACTCATATCGAGGTTCGTCCGGAAGCGAAAACTCACAAGGAGAAGTACGCGCGGACCGACTTGCAAATTATAGTCGTCGTCACAGAAAAAAAAACGTGTTATTGCCGCTGTTTGATTTCGCGTCAGCAAACATTCGCGTCGCGGCGAGCGCAGCCTACAATTTCGCGACAATTTGCGCCGCACAGCAGGAACAGTTATAACCTTCTTGTATGTTCTGGTAGACGATTTCGATGTGCTGGTCGCGGTCAGGCCTGGTGTGCTCGTGCCAGAAGCCGATCACGTGACCGAGCTCGTGAACGACGATTCCGAACTTGTCGCAGTTCTTCCCGATCGAGATCGCTTGCGGGCCGCCACCTCGACGGCCGACGTAGGAGCAGCAGCTGGGGACAAAAGATCGGTAAATATCAGATTTGCGTGGTGCATACGATGTTCAATGTATTCGGATACGCGGTTGCACCTTGGATTGAACAGTTCCCCGATGCCCTCCCCAGCAATGACAAGCGCACGTTTTCAATCACAATAACCTGGTTTCTTGTGAAATGTTTTGGAGAAGCATGCGCAATGAAGTTTTCAAATTATAACGTCGACATTTTTATCGTGTTGAGTGCACTGGACAAATTCTTCCAGGGAAGCACAAAATGAATATCTTTAATGTACTACGCAACCTAAAGATATTTTTGTAATGTTAAGATATCGGTTTTTGTCAAGTTAGTACGCTTTATCGCAGGAAGTTTGACATTGTTTTCAGTACACATGCAAAACAGACGCTCAGGAGTATTTTAGGTTGTACTTGTTTCAAAGGCATCTGCGTAATTTATTTGGCAAGTGATCAGCAGAGAACCGAAGAAATGCAATTGCAGAAACGGTTCGGTTCGCACTTTCACTATTGCCATGACGCGAAATTGAGCTGAGTGGATGAATTGAACACGCAAGCTGCAATACATTAAGCTGCACTACGTCTTCTGCAGCTTGCTGGCGAAAACTATGGCTTCATCTGCAGCCATTGCACCAACAAATAGGCAAGCAACAAATAAATTTCGGTTCTGATTAACAAACTGATAACATGCAGAAGGTTTTCTTGATAAAAGACCGAATTACAGTTTCTTGGTGACCATCAGTTTGTCACCAACACCAGGAGATACGTTTGTGCACAAATAGAACGCACACGACAAACTCACCCGCATGGTCTGTACGTGAACTTGATGTACGATTCTTCGTTCGTGCGTTCGATAAATGTAATGCAAGTCTGGCCCTCCCAATGACGCATCGCCTGTTTGAACATCGCCCTCTGAGAGCCTGTATGAAAAAATCGAAGAAATTGGAATTGTTTATAAAAAAACTGAGAAGCGATTTACTTCAACGTCGCTTTTGTTTTAGGATAGAAACAACAGACCTGACAGCTCGCATTGATGTGCAACTCGGAATTAGTTCCGCATTTTGTTCCGATTGAAACTTACGACAGACCCCAGTGGTAATAACGCTTGAAGTGCTGCCACTTGCACACGCTTTTACCATTTATTAAATTGGTCTAGTTTTACGGAAGGTAGAGGCACTTTGCCGTCACGGACAACTGGTTGCTCACAGCACCAGAGTTAATACGAGAAACCAAATGAATGAAACTGGAGGTGATCTGACATAAGATGTGTCCGAAAGTTAACGGGTGGGCATGCAAAGCTTTTTGCTGACCGAAGTCATCACGACACTAATTCCGCTGTCGCCGCATATCATGGGATTATTCTTAGCTTTGCCACGCAAATCAAGGATGGCGAGCTTATGTAGGAAGAAATTGACTGCAAGGAAGGACTGCGCGAAAAACCGTATTATCGCTTGTATAAACTCTGATTTTCTTCAAGTACTTGTGCTTGGGCGCGCGTGGGAATCTTCTTTGTGAAGTGCTGACCAGCAATCTAATGGCGATGAGCATATCCTCAATCCAGGATGTTTCTAGTAAAGCGCAAGCGAAGCGTACACGCCGCTTTGCAGTCATTGTTCCACCTCCGGGTGCACAGCAAGGTTAGGTTGCCAAGCGGTCCTTTGGCAGAGTCCCGTTCGTGAAACCCGCGCTCACAGCCAATATTGACTCGGGGATTTTCACTTGCTGCACGAGCAAAGTGGGGAAGAGGGTACGAGCTAAAGCGATTTGTCACAGCGAGCGCTTGAAGGTGCCCTTCGTAAACAACCTTTCAAGTTGACGCTGAAAGTCGTCGAGTAGTTGATTAGTTCTCAGCTATATTTGCACAGTTTCGAGGTGTCTGCTGGTTGGCGGATAACTTGCATCAAGAAACCGAACACCGTCACGCCGGTGAAGATAAAATCAACAGCTAGAAGACTCACTTAAGTCAAACATTCGATCAAGCAACATTTCAAACCAGTATTGTTCATTTTATGCTACTAGAGCTCCCATGGCGGTCATAGGCGTGTCCAAGAGGTCACTTGGGCTGTGGTCTACCATTTCCAAAACAAAGCTGTAGCAAACTATAAAAACAAAGCTTTAAAATCTGGCGTTACGTTGGTGATATGCCGGAGAAACAGCTGATAACCTATTTTTCTTGCTCTTCGCTTTTCTTTTCGATGAAAAGTTACTTTTTCAGGTCCCAACATTTTTCCCCCAATTATTTGAAAATACCATGAGACCAGATAAGCAAAAATGTATTAGTATTGAAAACATTGAGGACTTTGTTGTGCGCTGAAAAGTTAAAGCGATGCAGTCGTGCAATCATAATTTTTGGCGGGTCAATGTTGTCTGAGAAACGACTGTTTTCTTCCAATATATCTTGTCATTGTTTAAAGTGTTCCCAGACGTGCTCGAAGTCGACGCGACTGAGGTCAAGATATAGAAATGCGGCATGACAACTTACGCTGAGCAAATCGTTCAGTAACAAAGTGCAAATTATCTGAACTTTATGACGAACGACGAACCCAGAGCAACTTACAAACCTATTATATCACGCGCGAGAAAACTTTGTATCACGCGCAAGAAAACGTTATATCACGCGCGAGAAAGCTTTGACGTTCGTGCGCGGCCGGTTCTGTTCAACGAATGCGAATCTCAGTCCAACCTCGCCATGATAAGCTGCTGTGACGCGCTCACTACAATAAAGGAAGCGGTAGCTGCAGAAAATGAGCAGAAAACCTGAACCGAAATCACGTTCAACATGATGACTCATGCGGTCGCAACACACAGGACGCCATTGTCAAGGGTCGCCTTATCGCGACAATGATCGACCTACTCCTGGCCGCGCGCTGACAAGAAATTCGTACGTGAAGTCGTCGCCCGCACTGGTGAAGGAAAGGCTGGAAAACGTGTCTGAAGCGGCGTCTTGCTTTGCCGCCTCAGAAACTGAAGGGAGCGTGAAGGATGGGGATGTTTGACCATCGCCGTCGAACGACTCGCAACAAAACTTTAAAAGTTAGGAATATGTGTCACGTTTCATAACTTCGAGCGAGAATAATTTATGATCGTAAACGGACGCGTTGAGCGGCGTTAGTCATCGCTACTTTCACGGCGAAAGATTTTGTGTAAACCGCTACAGTGCTTTTAAAGGAGAGATGCTAGAAACGGTAGATTTACAGCGGAATCCAGAAGGCTCATTAGGCATAATTGCCGTCATAGGAAATCGTCTGCCACCGTGGGTGATGAAGACATCAAACTTTTCAAGCGCCAAAGAAACCGATGCCACGACGGCAGGAACGTTTGGCCGAACGACTTTGCAGCTGTTGATACTGAAACCATTTACGGTGAGGCGGGTGCCGTCAATTGCTGCGCTTTCTCGAACTCAACTGATGTTTACTTTTGCGTTTCTCATTTCCGTCCGAAGCGTCATGCCAGGCAGCGTGGTGGACTTCATAATCGACGACGCGATGTTTTCATAGCGAAGGAACACCACCGACAAAGTTGATGATTTCATGAATCGGTTACTTGACTGGCGGGCGGCTTCGCATAGGCACATTCCTGTTCTTTGTTGGCAAATGCAACGTCGACTTTCTCGGGCACTTGAAGTCGCGCGCACAACCAGGTCGATCTCAAATTACGTTCAAAGACTGCCGAAGACTACGAGGTTAAGTGTCAATTGGCCTTCCGTAATCTGCTGCGACGACACACGTGGTGCTGGCTCGAGTCTTCAGGTGCATCGTTTGAAAAGNATAAGAAGTACAGCAATGGAGAAGCAACCAGCTGGTCTTTTGTTCGCAAACGTGAACAAAACCAAAGCAGCAAGCAATAAGGAACAACGTTCAAAGTCGTCTCTCAATTTCTTTTTTCACCAGCAGAACAAGTTACCACCAAGCCCAGGTTTCCGAACCTGCCAGTGCCACAACCATGTTTATCACCAATTTTTTTCAGATACTTCAAACATTACCAGATGTCACTGATCTCTACCAACTACTTTGATCGCCTCATCACTTCTACGACAGACGACCGAAATGTCGACCTTGGTCTCGCGTAACTAATGCGTAGTTGACGCAGTTCGCATATACAGTTTGTGTTGTCCGTGCACTCTGCGTCTGAAGACGCGGTTTACCGACAAAACCCTTGCAAATTCTTAGGCTTTCTCCAAACTGTGTTTCTCTATTTTTGTCATACCAAAGCCCGATTAGTCTCTGTCTGAAAGGTATTAGGTGGAAACTGTTTACATTCAAAACCTACAGCCTCTAATACAATGGTTCTTAACCTTTTTACTTATTTTACTCTTTTATCAAACAAGATTACCAGATTTTACCCCAATACACTCAATGGTGCTTTTTTATTGAAAATACGAAATTAACAAACTCGTACAGTTTAGAATGATTTATAAAAATTTAAATTGACTGTAATTTATGATTCAGCAAATTTACCCCTTGGGAGATTATATTTGCCCCCAGGGGTAAATTTATTCCAAGTCAAGAACCACTGCTCTAGTACATTTGTTGGGGTGATAAAAAGTCACCATCCCCTTCATGCATCATCATTATTTGAGTCCACACGTTTATCTTCCGATTTGTCATATTCCTTTTCAAAACATGTAATCAGGTTGAAATTTTGGCCCCATTATCTTCAGTTTAAATGTGTTCTACAGACGACGTATAGTTTGTGCGAAGACGATGACGTCAACAGGAGTTCTCGCGCGTGCGTACATTGTCGATAGTTAGATATACACGCTCATCAAATAACGTTGTCACGCTCGTCAGATTTTGCCAGCGCGTCAGAAAGTTAGAAAGCGGAACCGACAGCTCGCCAGCGGTTGCGCTGCGGAAACAGCACTCGTCTCTGATTTTGACAAATGCTTCCCTTCGTAAAGTTCAGGCGTTGCTTTGATGTTTGCCGCAGAGCGATCGGTTAAAAGGTAACAAAGGATACAGCGCCGCCTGCTTGGCAACTACGGTTCTGCGAAATTGCCATTATCAGAAAACCAAATTAAACGCTCTAAGCAAAAGCCGATGTAAGGTTTAGTCCAGTGGATTTATTGCTTGCCCGTTGATGTGCTGCTTGGTACACGGAGAACCTTGCTAGCTGCCAAGCAGTTCGCCATCTTTTTTTGCATAAGACCACATACCGTGCGTTCCAATCTCCACCTAGCCATATTTACTTTCCAGCTGTTTTGTCGCGCAAGTAGGTGAGGAGGACCGTTATGACGTGAAACGGGACATTAACAATGAACTAGTGCGACGCTAATGAAATAGGACTGTCACGGTGGCGGTTTTCCCTCTCCATCCAATGCGAGAACCCTGGAAGAAGTTCACGGGAAACAGTATCAGCCCAGTCAACTCATAACAACAGGAACGGAGATGGAACTAAAGGAACTTAAGCAAACGCGTCAATTCTGATTGATCGCGATAGGAGGAAAGGTTTGGCGATGAGGAATGCCCGTTCGCGATGGTTATGAATTCGCCACTTGATACCAGCGTCTCGAGCGAAGTTCCGTTGCTGCTTGCTCGAGTAATCTGAGATGACGATTGTAAATCAGTTCGCGAAAGCGCGCGAGCCCGCGCCCCAGTCGACAAACAGTTGCAATCGCGAAGTGCGACATCGTTTGGTTCGGTGTCGGAGAAACCCGCGATCAATGCAATCTCTATTGATTTTCTTTCGCGGCGCATCGTTGGCTACTTTCATTTTTCGCCGTAATGCGGATTTTACACAGAAACATCAAAACAACTGTTTCTCGCAGAGGTCACGCGCGTGTTACCCGAACTTGCTTCAGATTTCTTGCGCGTGCACACAAGCAGTAATAGAAGGACAGCTCGCATCGCCGAATCCTCTGGAACAAATCCATATGAATCACCTGGTCGCATGACGCAATGCGCAGGGGACTGCTAATAAACCTCGGAAGTGGTCATTAAAAGCAGTAGTTGGACTCTTGTGGCGAAACGCTATCAGCAACATGCGTCACTAAAATCGGTCAGAACTTTTGCATTATTGAAAGGTCGACAGTAGTTAAAAGTGATTTCGTTTCTTAGTTTTTTTAGTTCTACTTGAACACGCGCGAATCGTATTGCACTCTGTTAAGATCTTAGTTTCTGATCCTTGGCTGCGAACGGATTCCTGTCGACAGACAGTGAATTAGTTTCTGTTGTTTTATATTTAACCTTTCAAAGAATAAAAGGTTTTCAAGTGCGCTTAAAAACTGCAATAGCTTTGAAAATTTGAGGTGGTCAGCTTCGGTAAAAAAACGTGCAAAACGGTTAAACAAATAGTAGAAAGTTTCGTGTAGAGAAGTTTGGCTTCATTTAACTCTTTAGGAAATTGCTAAAACTTTCTATTCATAGCTTCAACTCCAAGCCATTCTTTCTCTGAAGCCGAGGTTTTACCTTAATTTTGTCAATTTTTCTTGTTTAGCACAAAAACCACAGCAGTTCGGGAAAAGTTCCTACATTTTGCTGTGGTCTAATTTTGTCAAAATTGCGCAAAAAGTTGTAGTACCTAGAAAAACCTTTGAGCTTTTTCCGATCCTTTTGAATTGGGATTGTTTATACTGAAATCGAGAGTCTAACAGGGAGTAACGGTCAATCTAGTCTGATTGCTTTGAAGGCAATCGCGCTTCTGCAGTAGATGGTAGTGGAAAAGATGGATTCAAAATATTTTTCTCTTGACAGACGTAACTTCCCCAGAAAAATCACCACTGGTGGCAGCAGAGCAAAACTTCAAGCAAAGTTTCATCCACTCACTCATACAGGGATTCACGTATTGCGGGCGTTCAATTAAACGCGGAGTTCAGGTAATGTTAATAACGTATAACAAGATAATAGCTCCATCAATAAGTTGGCCCTATGCGGCAAAAGTACATTGAAAGATCGGATAATAACAGCTCTAGGAGGAAACGTGGTTTATTTAAATCAGGGGTTCTCAACCTTTTTCCCGTTAAGTACCCCCGAGTCATAAAACAATCAACCCGAACCCCCAGGTTAGCTGGCAAAGCCGTGGATTTCACATTG
>JGI24159J19872_10005916_pt1 | contig 15849 bp, 7 predicted proteins | sample Ectturendosymbi4_FD_19872 | JGI IMG/M metagenome (IMG submission 19872) | reverse complement strand
AAATTAAACATTTATTGTTTTCATACATTCAAAAATGTTCGTGAATGCCCAAGAGGAAATGCGTCAAAAGCTATAGACCACTGCAACAGTGGTTCAGTCATCCCGCTGTTTCTTCTCTCAGGGCGATCAGCTGATAATTTTTCAGGAAGGCCAAGAAGAGAATTGTACAAAAAATAACGTGTACTTAAATGTTTACTTTCAAGTGGAATAAACTTTTGTGGAAAAGTTGCTTTGCACTGGTTTGTGGTACATATACTTGACCACTGCAGTTGCATCCGATTCAATAATCTGACAAACCAGCACGAAAGTAAATTAACAAAATTGTAATATTTGCCCCTGTGCAAAGTTGAATCAGGCACAGTAAGGCACTTTCTATGCTTGAGTCTTACCTGTGTTAGCCAAGGGGCATCATACTGAAGTTGGATGAAGAGTGGTGAAAAAACACTTCCGAATGTGGCCGACATTGATGAGACACCTAGTCCGGTGCCCCTGTATTTTGCAAAACAGATTAGTTGCATTTAATCAACATACATTTATTAATTTTCTTTCGCTTGACTTTCGATAATCAAGTTTTGCGAGTTTTCCCCTTAGAAGAAAATGCGACCGCTTTCGTTTAATGCTTGGAGTAAAATTTATGTTAGGGCCAACTTGAGACAGCTCCGACTTAATGCTTCAGACACTGGGCGCCAACCTATTGTAAGAAGAATATTTATTTGGAACTACACCTAAGCTAGCGTACGTCAGGTCATCATCTCTGTTGCTTGGTGCGGTGTTCCGCTTGATTTCTTTTGCCGTATTTGCATGCATGTGCAGGAGTTTATCGTGGACTTTGGGTGATAAAACCGCCGTCAGACTTGTAAAATATTCAAGTAAACGAAGAAAAAGTGTAATTCAGTCATATTGTCGATGACCCCTGATGGTGTTACCAAGTTTTAAACCAAAATTAAACACTTGAAATAAAGCCTTACCGCCCAGTGTTGTGTGATTGTATTAAGATGTATATTTTTGTAACTCGTTTCTTGGCTAGAGAAAGAGTCACAAAAGAGTCAGAAAAGTTTAAGTTTATTATCCTACACCGTTTTTCTAACTATCAGTTTTTGAGTTCTAAGAAAGACCCCACTTTAACCTTCACCATGCACAGACAACAGCAGAGGCAGTGCAGCAACCAACAATACCTGTAATTTACAAGCATTGGGATCACTAGTACAAATTTAAACAGAGCTTTTGTATTCTTACTTTACCAACGGCAATATACATTGTTACACAAATGGCGTTCACTACTCAAACTGCGCCATTACACAACGCATTCAACTGCATTCACTAATCTCACTATGCAGTTATACAACAACTTACTCAGACATTGTCCTGATTCATTGCTTTCTAGAACAACAAAGCTTAACATTCTCTATTTCTTTTGGTGTTCATGCTAACGTTTCTGATTAATTCAGGCCTTCTTTTCCACAGCCTTCATGAGCGCGACCTTTGAGTTCCGCAATCTCTAATTCAGGCTTGCCTTCAAACGTCACTTCGCTGCCTGACACAACGTCATTATTGTTTCCGGAGTCAGGAACATCTCTCCATACAATTACATTATTGCGACAACACGTTTCGCTTTAATTTGTTTTGCCCAATAGAACCTGTTTCACCAGGCACCTCCCTTGTCACGTATGACAAAATACCTCCGACCGAGCCCTCCTCTATCACGAGATCAAGAGACATGCCTCAGTGCAACAGGTATCGTGTCCATACAGCAAAATCGCAATTTCAAGTCTGAGTCTTTCTCAAAATTTCGCTAGCCTATATAGCTATTGCTTGTCGATACGTCATTGATAAACAACTTAATACTTTTCTACACATTCAGGAATACTTTTCTGGCATGAATACATTCCGGCAAAGTCATGAATGTTTTTCTGGCATGAATACATTCCTGCAAAGTCATGAATGTATTTCTGGCAGGAATACATTCCTGTCAGATTTTTAGCAAAAGCGCTTGCTCATTGCTGCAAATAACGGTTGCTGCAAAAACAACGGTTTGCGTTTGCCTTGAGAACAAGTTCGCAATAAAATACACTCATAAAACATTTACACTTCATTTTTAGTTTATAGTTCGTATAGGTTAACGCAACATTGGTGAGGAAGTTTCATTACTGTTTTTATGGGTTTTTCAATGCTGCAGGATCATTTACATTTTCAGTAGTTATTATTGGAATTCGGCCTCTTGCTCTGTCACGACTTTTGCAAAATAATTCTTGTAGGATGCTGCCGTCCTCTTGCAAACTATTTGCAGGATCTGCTCTTTGCACACTTCTTATTATTTCTTCTAAAGTCAGTGTACGATAATTGACTTGGTTATCCCAATGATGCAATGCCTTGCCAAATAATTCTGGCGCTTCTCGTGTTTGCCGGACGAACATGCTCCCTTATCGCATGCATATTTTGCTTTTATAAGCTGTTTGCTCTTCATGGACTTGTACGCGTATTTCAACGTCGTATCTGTCCTTAGCATTTATAGTCAACCTGTTCAGCATTAATCTTGTTACTTTTTCCGATTCCATTTCTGCAAATGGTTGCGTAATTTCGGCATCATCGCTGATCCCGTACTTCCGTAAAAATCTTCTCCCACCGCTTTTCCAGCGTTTACTTATTCTTAAAGCATTCACCCATTCCATTTTACTTTTTTATATTTTTTTTCTGTGAAACATAAAATGGTGAATTACGCAGGCTTTACATTTTCTCGCTGCCATTCCGACTCATAAATATAACATTTAAAATGTTTTGTTTTGGCTTTAATATTAACAGCATCTTTTTCGGTTTCTGTAGTTAAATCTGCAATCACTTTATATTTGTAAGCAAGTGCGCTTAATTTAATCGTTTCTTTTAGCCATTCCATTACTGCTTGAAAATTTCGTGATTGACATTCTTGTTTTTGAAATTCTTTGACTTCCTGATATATGTTGCGTTTTCCTTGATACGTCAAATACAGATCATACAAATTAATTATTCATCTTAATGTTCACACTCATAACTTATATCTATAAACGACAATACAATACATTGCTAATACATATGCAATACTTTTCATCATTGTTATTTTTCAATTCACTTTATCCATGTCCTTATCAGCTTGTCTTAAATATGCAATTCGCACAGTCTGCTTCTTCAATGTTGGTTCACTGTTAATTTCGCTGTTTTCTGAGCTAAACATGTTATGATCACTTGTGGCCATAACAATATAATGAGGGTTTGTTTGTTTTCGAATAGATCTAAGAAGCAATGCAGTGTCAAATCAGCTGTGAAGGTCTGTTTTACTTTTGCTTTTTTACACTAGACACGTCCTGACAAGCACTAGAATTTGTTTTGCGTTCAACGACTTTATAATCTAGAACAGCGTCTCCAAACATAACCTGTTACACAACAGTCAGGGGGACGGACATAAACACCCAGTCCAAAATAAAAAATGCCAAAATACGGATGTTGTTTAATAAAAGCACATTTGTTAAAACGAATAGTGAAATTGCTTCTTTGATTTTAGAATAGTGGGAAAATCTGGCTTCAGACAGGATGTACCTGTAAAATTAACAAAGACTTCAGATTGCGGAGACATATCAGCTAAGATAAGGCAAGCCTGCAGCGCAGTAGTACTTAGCCAACTGACATTTAAATGGCCGTTTTACGAAATATCATTTTTTCGGGATATGTTACATTCTAACAAATCAACAAATTTTTCGTGATATGTCATTTTTCATTATTGATAAAGTATCATTACTCCCCTAGACACACGGTGATAGAGAAGAACAACAATGACCTTTTAGTACTTAAGCGCTAATCTTACACTGATACTAACCTTCCTGGAGTTGGAAATAGCTCCAGAGTTTGCTGATAGATGAGAGCAAAGGTGGCACTTGGAAGTAAAGCGACCTACCATTGTGAACACCAACGCTGCTGTCAGAAGTCCTGTTCAAAGACGGATAGGCTAAGAGCAAGTTACTGTCGAAAATTGCAGGTGAAGGTAATTTTAAATATATTTTTTGCTTATCTGCTTTGCGAGCAAAACGTGGTTGACACAAATTTTCATTGTGAATAGAAACATTTGATAAACTAACCAACGTGTTTTCTGATGTACCCAGTCCAGCATCTGAATGAAAATCATCATCTCTTGCTTTTAGTTCCACAAATAAAGGTACAGCGTAACCTTACCTCGCCTGTTAATATTGAAGACTATGTCTTCACAAACCCGTGAGGAGATTTCAAATCCTGGAAAACTTGTATCCATTCTTACTGTGGTGTAAACTAGTGACTTTCTGAACTATATTATCAGAGAGGAAAGTCGTTCTTGATAAACCACCAGCCATGTAACAAGCTTCGCCAGAAAAATGGTAAAGTTATAGCTAGGGTAACCAATTTTTTGACCTAAAAGCTTAAAATTTTGGCTTTATAATTTACAAATTTTGACTTTAGTTTGACCTACCAACTTTCTACGTTTTCAGTTGAAATGCGGAATACAAAGCATATTCATATACAGTATTAGAAAACAAACTGATAGTCTATCTGCAAAATCCAGTATACCATGTTTTAAAAATGTCTGGCTCACTTTCCGTTTCATGAAACGAACCTCATTGATGCTTTGCACTGCGGGGATGTGCTTCCACCATGAATTTTTTGTCACTTTTTACTTAGCAAATTTGCAAAATAATTCACCTTTAGGTGTTGAGGTAAACTCAGAAGTATATTTATGTAGTATACTTTGAACTTTTCGAGAATTGGGTTGTTTGACCTTAGGCATGATATGTTGATAAGTACATTAATATTACGATACCCAGTAGAATTGCTTGATATCTTCCATTTCCACTCACTTTCTCGATCAACTTTTCGTAGGAAATATTTACAGTCATGGATAAGGTTGCAGAAAGGGTTGGTAGTGAAAATATTTAGCGGTGATTATTTTCTGAAGAAAATTTTTTTTGTCTGAAGAACAACAGGGAAGGTGCAGTTCACATGAGAATATTTAAGACACCTTTTACTCCATTTAACCCATGTACGTTGTCCAGTGGCGTGCAGAGATCTGGTGATGCCAGGGGTGACTGCTGGATTGGATGCCCCTACCAAATTCTAGGACTTAGCAGTGGCGTATAGTGTTCATTGTTACTGGATATAAGCTGTTTGTTAGGTCACGTGACGTCATATCCAAGTTGGCAAAATGCATATTCAGGGACGCCAGAGCAGCGGTAGGGCAGGGGGAGAAGTGAAAGAGTTGAGGGCAATGGAAACTTTAAAAAAAAACATGTTGACCTCAAAAATAATAACAGAAATTATAGAAAATCATCCTAAATATTATGGGTGCCCGAATAGCTGCAATAGATTTGTTTGAAGTCGATGTTAATAAACCATGAAATTACCTAGGTCACTGTTACGAAAAGGCACCTTCCCTCCCTTTGCCACACTTTTGAAAGGGCAGAGGGGGCAATGCCCCCGCCATGCCTCCAGTCTCCGGCGCATCGTGCACATTATTCTACACCAGTGGTTCTTGACCTTTTTTCTACCACGCCTCTCTTAAGCAATTCTCCTTTGTTTTAATTCAAGCCTCCCTGACTTTAAATAATCTGTAAAAACAAATCTATTTGTTGGTAAATTTAATGATCAAACGTTACATGTTGTAGGGCGCGAAAGTTTCGCGCCCCCCTGTTAAGAACCACTGTTCTACACGCACTGTGTTTACTCGTTGTAGGCTACAATGTGTCACTGTAATGAACACAAATTATTAGCGGTCTCCAAGAGGGAGCAGTCTGTAAAAACGAAAATATCCGGCAACGCGTCAAAACAGGGGAGTAGAACACACTCAATGCTATTGTCAGCGTAGTTCACAACTGCAAAAATACCAGACTGCGGGAATGTCTTGCCCAATAGCAGTCGATCAGAAGGTATGCATCGGGAATGGCGAACACCCAAGGTTGACAGTTTTAAACTTGTAAACTACACAAGAATTGTGAATGAGCATAAAGTACACAATAAGGTTTATGTGTCTGTTATATGTACAATTACTAAGGGGACTGAACAGTTACGGGCTTGTATGAGCCGTTATGATCAATCCGCCTGAACTGCCAATTAGGCTAATGGCGAAGCTCGAAACGAAGCACATATGGCAAGCAGAGGTGTGCGACTGTAATAGCACAAAAAACGAAACGGAAACTATAGTGATGCATCGTAAAATCAGGTAAATCAAGCACGTTGAAACAGGAAAGTTTTGAAATTTGGCTCAGAAAATCAATTAAACGTCCATAATCATCTTCAAGGTTGATGTAAATGGACCCAACAAAAAAAAACATTTTTTTAAAAGCCCACTTAAAAAAAGCAATAAAACCCACAAGAAATCCCAGTCTTTTTCATTGAAAAATGTACTATGAGGTAAAAAGTAAAATAAGCAGCACACTTGTACAGGTAACTGTAAAGTTTTTTTAATGAAACCAAACGAACAGCAACAAAATTTGCAGGACTTGAGAAAAAGAAGAATTCGAACAGTTTGAGTAAATTCTAATGGTTATCTTCATCAGCTCTACACAATCGTTATATTTTAATCAATTTTTCGACCTTCTCTCCATCCAAGCTGTTTCTGATGTTGGTCTATACCAAATCATATGTTGAAAAAATACGCTGTATAGATGTTGAACTGGCAAGGGCATGTACATAAACTTGACGTGAAGCTACAAAGTTTGTGTGGGAGTGGTTTTTCTCTGTTTGCTGTGCGCATGCTTGCCAAGCCTTACCAATTCTGAATGAACTGACCAACAACACTTAACAAAAAAAGATGGGGTACATTTTGTTATCCTCAAATGCAAATGCCATGATTGGCATAACAAGTTATCAGTGTGTAATTCTTAAAATGGTGATATTGCATGATGCACTAAAAACAATTCAGAATGGGGTTTTGTGTTAAAAAAAAAGAACAAAAACCTGTTTCTTTTCAAAAAGACAAAAAAAACGGATTGAAAAAAACAAAACATCCAGGTGGAAAAAAACGAGTTTTCCTCAACCCTGAATCTTTCAATATTTTTTTGTTATTTTCCTCTGAACGCACGATTTAGAACAAGTCACGTCACTATCAGTTTGATTGGGTGTGCGCTGCACACCTAGAGTATTGTCCCTGGTAATGAAGAAGCTGGGAATTACTGGCATTTGAATACGTAAAAATTCGTGTTGATAACAAAACAAGCTTCGAAAAATTAAATCCATGCAGCATGTATTAATAGACTTATAATAAGAAAAATAATCTAGTTACAGCATTTACATTTTGTAGTATCACTCTTTGGATGCTCACCAGCCTTGGATGCACGGGGCGGTCGCCCCGTTCGCCCCCACCCCTCTACACGCCACTGACGTTGTCTTGGTGTAGGCAATACATGGAAGTGTGGTGTAATTTGATAGATAAAAAGTACTTTCATAAAACCGTTATGTGCCAGCAGTAGGTGTTAATCACCTTTAGTTCCATGTGAATCACTTTTTGTTTTATTTAACTTCGTGTTTGACCAATTCAACCAACATTTGACGGACACCTCATTCAATGTTTTATAGAAAATCCGCAAGACTTCCGTTTAATGAATTTCAAATTTATTTTACAACTTTCTACAAAAATTCAGATGTCACGGAACACTTTTTTGCACGCAACGCTCGATTTCGTGGACAACTAGGCGTGTGCATACCAATGGTTCCCCAACTCTTTGTGTTTACTATTCTCCATGCAAAAGATATAAAGATTTTGCTGCATGCAGTGGCGAGCCAACAAAACGTTTGCTGGATGACATTGAAAAATTATCTGTGTATTAAAAATAAAGTCTGAGCAACAGGAGTATTGCAAATGACACCCAGGGTGCCACTGCCACCCTGTTGGGAGCCACCAATACATCCATTTGCTGAACCACATTGCCATCTGCACGTTGCACTTTTCGTTTTTCTCCGCTAATACCTGTTTTTCCACAAACGTTTTCTGCCTGAGTCAGTTGAAAAGTACCTGATATGAAAGTTTTGAAATAGCGTTTCAGTTATACATGTTAACTTATTTGCTGACATAGCAACACACCAAAGCACAAAATATCTCTTAAACTTTAGCAGGTTACTGCTTTGAAACTATGATTGCTGCAACTTCTTGCAAAGCATTCATTTTAAGCAATGGCTAAACGCTTCACTAAGCCGAAACAAACAAGGTAGAGAAAAAAGAAGGTTCGCCACGGACGATTAATTTTGGCTAAAAAGAATCCACGGTTGGTTTCAGCTGAAATTAATGCGGATTTCGACGTAAGCTGGGGAAGGATATCGTCTTTTTGTAACACGTTAATAAAACAGCTACAAAATATCATGTACCCTACGGAAGCATCGATCTTGACCTAATTTTACCAGTCAGTCGTATAGAACACTTGACCGTGACTACTGGTTGCTGCATCATATCAATAATTATGAAGTCAACGATATTTTTATATTTTGGAAATCAAGTAAATAAACTATTTCTTCGACTTGGTCCAAATCGCTTCCAACCGAGTTATACCGACTCCCGACTGGGAANATTTGGTTCAAACTAGCTCCATTCTCTTTCCAAAGCGTCTCCTGGAAAATCAGCCAGAGCTGGGATGTTCTGCTTGGGTGGAGATGGTAGAGCGACATTTTTCTAGTGGGAGGGGTCTTTGTCAGGCTGAGAACCCTAAGGTAATGTGGCAATGCCTTTGTCGAACTTCGAAGTGGTTTGCAAACTGCGCTGCAAATCAGTGACGCTCCCTCTAATTCTGTTTGCTCTTTTCTGCAGCCAATCAACTTGGAGGGTTTTGGATTTGTTCGAATTTACCAAACGCGAAAAGAACATCATATGTTACGCAAGTGTTCACCCTGCTTGTAGATTATGAAGTCGTCAAACGCAAAGCAATTGTTGCTTGTCGGGACGTGTCCAGCGCAAAAAAGCAAAAGACAAACCGAAATTGCAGTTGCGTAACTTGCGTTTACACTATATTGCTTCGAACATGGTTTATTGCGTATAACATCTTCACTCCCACACGCAACGCGCGAGTCTTTAAGCATACATCGCAATGATAATTAATGAACACACGAATACATGGATGAACCCGAGGATACATACGTGGAAGTAGTATAAAGGTATACGTTTGATGACGTTAATACATTTGCTTTGATGACACACAAGCATAAAGGGTACACGCATTAAATGACGCCATCACGATTATTATAATGCAGTGCTGCGATGACTTTCTACTAAATGCACCGATTTACAAAATGCAAGGGGGTGATGGGAGGCTGTGAAAGACCAGGGGGTATTTATTCTAAATATTTAGATTTAATCTCAAACAAACAAACCTTAATAAAAACATCTTAATGTAATCACACACTTCTAGACGGTAACGTTTTTTTCAAATGTTTCTTTTTGCTTTAAAACTTGGTAACACCATCGGATTTCATCGATGATATGATTGAATTACATTTTTCTCGCTTAATTGATTAGTTTCAAACTTTCTCGGTGGTTGTGAGCAAATCCTTCCTCTTCACCTGTTCAGCCTGCAATCTCGAGTCGAGTTGGGGATGCGATTCGTTGTCGTTAAGATTCCCTTTTTCAACTTGAATTTATTATTATTTCTTAAAAGCTTGTTCATATTGTGTACCACTACCCCCGTTTTTCACAGAGGAGCAGAATGCGATGTTGTTTTCGTAGTAAAACATTTGGAGACATCAGAGGCCGGGAAAGGGTTCAACTTCGTGCAGGGCATTTGTTTGTAGGGGCATTTCGAAGTTCAGAAACGGTGTTCAAATTCGCAGTATGCGTTACAATGACGGTGCATGTTTTCATGTTGTTCGAATAGAAGCTTGGCTGAAAATGTTCGCACTGTCCTAATCTGCAATATTTTTTTCTGGCCCAGGTGTTCCTTTAGCTCGAAACCAGCAGGAAAATTATCTTGGCTGTTTTTAATGTGATGATATAAGCAATCAGGAAAATAACTGACCTTAATTTGGTGAGGAAGATGGTCATTGTCACAAACACGATAAAAATTTCGAATTGTTTCAGTATGTTATGAGTGGTCAGTAATAGTGCGATGTTCTTCTTTTTCTACATGGCCAAAATCTGCGTATAGATCAGCAAAATTTCAAACGTCGTACCAAGCATAAACTGCTTCTTTTTTGCACCCTGTCCTGGTTGTTTCATTGCAAATATACAAAACGGCATTTTTACTTCCCCTTCGCCTATCATACAAATTGTTTAATTGATGTACTCCAGAGTACGAGTGAATACAATGGTTTATTACGATGCATATAAAAGCAGTTCTCTTGCGAAAGTTGCATAAACTTCCCCTTACTTAAAGTAGGTGAAAATAATTTTTAACTTGAAATGTTACAAAACCAGTTAAATTAATCTGTTTCAAATTATTACAAAGAGACACCTGCAACCACAAAGTTTGCTTGGTTCACGATTGACATTGAATGTGGCAGATAGTATTTTGCTTCCACGCTTTCCTGCGTGTAATTTTTGTCATACGAACAGTTGTTGTTCGAAGTACAAAATAACACTGAAAAATAAAACATTTTCATGTCTCAACTTAAGCCGCTCCTTTTCCGTGTAGAACCACAAGCAAGTTTCCGTGTAGAACCACAAGCAAGCTGTTGAAGTGATAATAGCAACCCAGATGCTATATTTTAGAAGACTTTCTTTTGGCGCTACTGAATGCAACTTGCCGCAATGCATTGCGTGTGCCAATGCTTCACTNGTCTTCAGCAGCCTTTAGGTACATGTTTTTTTTCTTGGCACACGGTATGAGAATACCTCTTATTTTTGCATGAGCACATTGCTTAAGTAATTTCTAGAAGATACCCCTTGAGCAGGCAATTGGAAAGTTTCAGTTCCTCAATACAACCAGATCTGGGGCCACTCAATAGATCTACAAACAACATTTGGACGATACTTGGATTTGGGTTTAAAACATGCAAAAATCAACGAAAGCAAGCTGTCAAACAGTGTGATGAAAACCACTGTCCTTCATTAGCAAAAGAAATATGATATTTTGGGTATGTTGTTTACTCTAACGACATTGCAAGCCAGCACCTCTCTTTCCCTGTAAAAGTTGAGGCTTTAATTCCTGATTAATGTGCTTGTGAACATAGCCATAAAAGACGCTTTGGGCATTAAAATATGAAAAGCGTTAGAGCGTGATGAAACTGGTTAGTTTTGCAATATTTTTTACATTGCTAATTTTAAAAAAGACTTGGGAAACATTAGTAAAACCTGTTTTTCTGAAACATTTAGACAATCTTCACTTGCATCTCCAATTATGGAAACAAGATTGATACTGATTCACCCATCAATTCCCGTGTTAACCCTACTTTTTACTGAGATTAACTGAGAAAAGGGGCAAATACGATTTATGCGCTACACCGGAAGTACCGCGATATCTAAAAGATAGTTGTTTAGGTAGTCATTTTGTTAGTTTTTTGGATATTTCAATGGAGAAAATAGCACTTCAATGCGCTTAGCTTCAATCTTTTCTTGAATGTGCCAGTCTGTCCACAAAAACAAAACACTGAAATGAAAAATTTTTATTTAACAACTAACGTGGATGACAAAACACATTCTTAGAGACATCCTCAACATCACTAACATATAATTAAAGCGTAAAGCAGGTTACAATTTTGCATACAGTTCATATATTCCATACCCAGGCGATCTGAGCTCACAAACGATAGAAACCAGCTGTTACCGAGCAATCCCCAGCACAACCGTGTGGATCATTAATCACACTGTCTGGTTTGATGATTGATGTAACTGCTAAAATTAAACTGAGGAAAACAGTAGCAGAATGTGAAGGAACGCTTGGCTGGACAAACTAGGGTGGTGTCTGGTTTGGTTTACCGGCATTGAGGTTTATTGAAACAATGATAATTTAGTTTATTAGACTACGCCAATAACCGCAACAAAGCTCAAACAATACTTCAACATCGTTAGCGCATGGCATATGATGGTGATTCAGATACATTACTGCGGATATCGTTTGACCCCGGAAGGTGGATCCTACACTAATGCATATTTTGCTGCAGTCGAGGAACAAACCTGTGGCTCCACAGCTTTGGTATAATGTACATTTTAACTGAGTCGACAACCAGACTATGGTTTTTGTTAAAACTCAAAGCAAAGTTCCAACCAAAAAGAAAGCATTACAACTTTTGCTCGAATAAATTATTGCATGTCGACCTGTTCAATCTCCACTTTTGAGTTTCATTTTTCCTATGCTTTCTGCAAATAGTTTTCATGAAATATCTTATTTCATAAAGTTTGTATATAAATCTGATGTTGTCATTTTCTTTTTATCAGACTGCTTACATCTATGAATGCAAAACTTTCCCGAATAATCTATTTTCAAGTACATCCAGAAATTTTTGATGCTTTACATTCTAGAAACTGGAGTCCAACAATACATAAGAAATTACTTTTGGAAACATTTGCTGTCAGTGAAGTCTGAATGAGGAAACGAAATAATCATTTTCGATTTTACTTAGAAAAACCTCAACAGATAAGTAAAAATGTCAAGTAAATGCTAAACTTCAAATTATCAAAATTGCCAACGGTTGGATCCCATTGAAAGTGAAAGGTAACAAAAATGCACATTATCCGGAAAATCGCTGTAGTTCACCATTCTTCCTTCATTTGGTTAAAATAAACAAGTTTTTATAATTTTCTTTTCGCTCTATGAAAAGTTCATAACTTCATGAAAAACGTTCAGACCTTCGCAAAAAACAGAAAAGCGTTACTGCTATGCGTTTTTCTTTTGCATTACATGCTTCCTGCAGCACGTAATAGACAATGTATTGTCGAAAACAGTTCACGGTTGAGAGATTCAGCAGCATAATCGAAACGGTCACCTGCTAAACGCTGAAAGCGCCATTCCATTAAGAAATAAATTTCAAACACAGAATTTGAACGTCGCATCATTTGTTGCTTAGGAGCACCTTTGTTGCCGAGGAGAATTCGAAAGAGAAGCAACCGTGGCCTGTTTTCATACTACAGTATGTCCTGTTTTCTGTTTCGGCCTACACGAGTGATGGCTATATTCGGATTGTCTATCCTTGTCCTTTTTCTTCGATTTTCGTTTGTTTGCTTGGTTGCAGGTTCCCTTTTAAGACGAAGTAATGCTTTCTTCTCTTTTCCTCCTGCAACAGCGATCATGCGTTACGCAGAGTAAAATTTCGAATTACCGTCGTCGCTTCAAAACTTGATTTGTGCTAATCCTTGATATTTTTTGCGACCTTCTGCGCTGAACACAATCACATCCAATTGAATACGCAACATTTTGGTCAAAAAGCTCTTAAAAGTATGCTATGTCAAATATTACTAATGCGTAAAATAGATGGGATTCAATGACTCAGCTGAAAAACTTTTGCCGCACTCCTCATGCTCATACTTTATCATGACATTGGTAATGCTTGCGGTAATAAATTTTGGAACTGAAGTGCTTGACACGAAAATCAATCAACTATACATACAAAGTTCAGACTTGTACGCAACTGTAAGTTAGCCTTTTGCTTATCAGCTTGTTTTTCTTTGCAGAATTTACACCAATTGATACGTTTATAGCAAATCTGCTTATAGCAGGGTCGTCGCCAGCGGGGGGGGGCAATGGTGCCCGCCCCCCCATTTGAAATCGGTGCCCCCCGATTTCACTTTTGGCCCACCGGTTGCTGCCTACATCCAATACTGTATTTTGAAAATGTGGCCCCCCTTCTGGTTTTTGGCCCCCCCTGCTGCTACATCCTGGCGGCGGGCCTGGCTTATAGCTATCTTTTTTACGTTGTAGAGGATAATGAACGACCAGATACAAAAGCTGTTGCACTTTTGAAAAGATCTGTCTTCAAAAATTACTTCTTATGCAAAGCTTTCACCTCGAAGTGGTAAGGCAGAAAACTTTAGCAGCAAGTGATCCTTTCAGATGATTTGCAAAGAAATCCTCAGCCTCGTCAAAGGTTGATAGAAGAGGAATGTCTTTGGTTTCTGGATATGTTGAAGCTGCAACAGCAGCGAATAAAGCCGCCACGCCGAAGATTGTCTGTGCAAAACCCAAAATGTACGCATGTTTTTACAGATTTCGACATATAATATTTGCAGTGTTATTCAGACGAAATACTATTTTGTGAAGTTATGACAATTTACTTTTATTAAATACAAGTCTTGAGGTGATTGCAATCAATTCATGACAAAAATACCCCTTAATGATAATATGCATGCAGACAAAATAAAAAATAAAATAAATAACCCAATAAAAATTTTTTGAGATTGAACCTCTTTATCAAGTAAAACGGGCAATACCCTCAACTTGCTTGTGGAAGTTGTGTTATATTTTCACGCACCACATATTGCTTTTTATACAACATTGTAAAATAGACGATTGTCATAAAAGACATTACAGTAATTTCCGTGGAAGTTTCCTGGAGGTGCTACAAACGAATTTGCTTCAAAGTAACCTTACTGCTTGTAATATTTTATGCCGTTGTGCTTAAAGCTATTTTGAAATTAACCGTGGTTTTTCTCTTTTTTTTATTACCGCTATCACTTTCGACAAGCTCTTGGTGTTGCTTTTCAGAATAACCACTTTTTGCTGTTTTGTCACACTGGATGTTTGCTAGCTTGTATTCTTCGCGATGAATGCTTTCTCTCGTCCTTGGAGTTCCTTTTGTGAGTTTATTTTTATAGCAGCGGAACGCTTTCCGTAGTGTACAAAGACAACGTGGCATCACTAAAAAACTATTAGCAAACATTGAGAAAAAAGGATGAAGCCGATGCTTGTGTCTGCAAAAATCTTGCCGTACATCGTGAAGGGCTTTTATGCAAACACTAAATCGCATAAACTTCATATTTCTTGTTTTCTGGTTAGAGTTTCATAGTGATACAGCAACGAAAATAAATATTTTCAATCTTGTTCACCTTTATGAAAATTCAAAGCAGACATTTGGTGTACTGTACATCAGGATAATTTTAATTATAGTCAATCAATAAACGATACCTGTGTCATCCATGGAATGCTGTACTGCAGTTGAATGAAAAGAGGTGAAAAAACACTTCCAATTCGGGCAGACATGGATGAAACGCCGAGACTACTCCCTCTGCGTTTGTAAAAAAAGACTGAGTACTTTTTCTTCTTTTATCTGATCTTGAATAAAAAATAGGTAGCTTGCACGTTGGGCCAAGCTGCTGCTTTCGCAGTGAATACTGCATTGGTGGCAAGTCAGTGGCAACACCGCCTGTGAACTGTATGCTTGCACCCACCAACCAGCGCCTAGAGTACGAGGTTGGACAGGCCACATGTGCCGCTTTGCAAGTCTTCGGTTTGGGGCCATCCATAAACGACGTCACACCCTAACGGGGGGGAGGGGTTCACCAGATTTGCGACAAGGGGGAGGGTGGGAGTCAGTAGTTTTGTGATGTCACACGAGTCGTTTTGATATGCATGCTACACGCAGTCATACCAGAAAGGAAAGGTGTTGAGGCTAAAAAGTTTCTATTCCATTTACGAGTTTTCTGTTGAAACCAATGAGGAAATTTTTGTCGATATTGCTGATGGATTAATTGTTTTTGTAGTATATTTACGATAGTCGATAATCCAATCTTTGTTGGATTTACAGCTAATGGCTAACTATATTGTTGTACTGTCGATGTAGCCAAAATACATTAGATAAAATTTATTTACTCCCAACTCCATCTACTGGACCAAAAAGTTTTAGATTTCGACCCCCGATTCTGTGCAGGATTTTTTTAGCTGTTTGGCAAACATTCCACAGTTTTATTCTCAATTTCTGGCAAATCAATATAGGCTAGCTCTGGAA
>JGI24159J19872_10005915_pt1 | contig 15851 bp, 9 predicted proteins | sample Ectturendosymbi4_FD_19872 | JGI IMG/M metagenome (IMG submission 19872) | reverse complement strand
GAATCGGGTTTTTATTTCACTTGTCGGGTTCGGGTCGGGTTTCGGACAACAGGGATCGGGTTCGGGTCGGGTTGAAAAATTACGGCCCGATTCCAACTCTGTTCCATTAATAAAATTCGTTCTATTGTGTGTGTGCATTTAAAACTACAGTACCTGCTTTCATAAAATTCCATGCATAGTCCTTTCGATAAATTGTCGTTTCATAAAATGGTCGGAAACATCGGGCCGCGGCCCGGTGCCTGTGCGTAAAGAAATTGTTACCGGGCCGTGCGGAACTAAGGCCAAATTGGTCCAAAAGTGACTAGAACGACTAACATAAGGAACACACAGCAGGTGCCATTGACTATCTTAATTCCTACAGGTCGGAGCATCTTGCTGCGGCAAAGCAAGCAAAGACCTCTCACTGAATCAATGCCATGCTGACTTACGAGTTGTAATAAAGTTGCATGTGCCAAAAATTCATTATTTTATTGATTTCTGGTCGATAAAATAATGCCAGGCTGAAACCGGTTCGAAATGCATGTAAGTTTTCCGATACCTGGTTTAATAAACTTTCCTTCGATAAATGCCTTCATTTCTCCCACAATACTGGATCCCTGCATTATGATGGGTGAATGACGCTGCAGTTGAGGTGCTGTTAAAGTAATTTGCTCCTCTAAGTGTCGGTCGTGTGCAAACACCGATTCTGGGACGCGCTACAATACGGCTAACCATGTTTGTGCTCCAGTGTTGTATGATTGAGTCTTTGATATGGACCTCGAGTCCGCAATAAAAGCCATTATGATTTTATTATTATGAGTTGTCGTTCGATAGATTGTCGCGTCACGCAACCAAACACAACAATGATAACGAAAATAAATATCGGTATCCTTTGGACCCTGGGAGCTAACATTATCTGCAGGTAATTTGTAGTTGGATGTAGAAAGTACATAACATTTTAAAGCTTTATTGCGCACACAACGATTTCGAGCTTCCTTACTGTTCACAGACCGTTCATTAATGTTTCACAGAGATATCTGTATCCGGATATGCTGGCTTTAATGACAAGGTCAGGCACTCAGCAAAGTTTGAAAATAATGTACTTTATTACGAAAAAGTAAAACTGCAATAAAAAGCAGGGAGTTGTTTGTATCTCGCACCCCTCCGAACCTCTTGTTTTGCCGCCCGTAGATGTTTGTCAAGTCACGCAAGAGTGGAATTTGAGGGAAACGTGCGATAATAATTTATAGCTTGAGCAAAACTGAAAGGAAATGATTCATTTCATTACACTGATTACTGTGGATTACTACATTCAATTTATTATAAAACACATTTAATAATGTAAATTGCCATGTTCAGAACTACCGCTTCACAACAATCAGCATCAAAACCACCTCAAAACCATCATCTGCTTTTTCTCTATTTGAATGATAGCTGATGATGCCTAACTAGAAGGCGAAATATATACCCTATAATATCTTGTGTAATTGTTACTCTTTGCAGTGTCAATTATTATGTTGTGAGCCAAGGGTAAAGCTTAAGACAACTTGAATTAGTTTCAAAACTATTTACAGTATTTGAGCCTTTGAGTTGGATCACATATAAACTAGCATGTATATATAACATAATAGCAGTGATTTTGGATTTAAACAAGATTTGTTTTTCAGATTTTGATTTGGATAGGAATTTGAAATAAAATTGTTGGATCGGATTTTTATTTGAAACACACAAATTCGTTCATCTTTGCAAAAGACCCAAAGTAAAAATATGAGACCGACTGCCATGATCACGATATGTAACTGCTACAATAAACCACGATGTGTCCAAAGTATTGTGCGCTGCTGGCTCCTCAGTGAAAAGCAAACTCTACCTAGCTGCTAGGTGGAACACCTGATCCTGAAAATCTAGCATAACACCACGAGGAGGCACAGTCAAAAAAGCGACACAGTGAAAGGAGAAAATTTGCGCAAATATTAATCATGCGTCGCTGATGCTACTCATTTCCTGATGTGCAAAGTAACTGGATTTGCAAATGAGAGTTTTGAAGATTTTGTAAAAATGACTCTGATTGTAACTCGATTCGAGTCGAGTCATTCGGTGAAATCGTGTCTCGACTCGAGTCACCAAAAATCATGAATGGAATCACGCAATCACTGCTTATAAGCTAAAGAGAACAGTTGGTTTATAGAAATTTCTGCTGCTTTTAGCAAAATGGTCATCGTACTTGGGCTTAGATGATAAATGTTTGAAATGAGTAGGATGGTTTCGGAATTGTTGCACGCTTCAATCTTCTAATAGTTTTGATCTTTTATAAATGACAGGCAAGTAGTCTCTAATGCATAGTAAAAGAAGTGATACCTTTTTTAACCTTGGCTTTTATTTAAATTTATAATCTCTTTTAATGTGTTTTCTAATAGTGATGTGCATATGTATGCAAGACTTTGTTAAACGCTCGAGCCCAATGAAATCCAATTTCTCGTTGACATTCCTCAGTACTGCATCACTAAAGGATCTCGAAGGTGAAATCGTTTCTTGCGTTTGGCATGCAAATGCAGGTTTACTTCTGAAGATATGAAAAGCCATCCTCAGATTTCCTTTTGGACTTTTCTCGGTTTTCGCTGAGCCTTCTGTTTGTCCAAACCATATATTTCACATTTCTGTAATAAAATAAAACATTTGTGTGACCTTTGGAGGCTTGTGATTGCAAAAGACAAAACGTTGCGCTATAAATTGTACATTGTGATGCTCACAAACAGTCAAAGGAAATTTTCATCACATATGTAAAGCATACATTCATTCCCAGCTTGAATAATTGAAAACGTGTACAAAAAGCCATTATAGGCTACTCATTTTGTCATGTGTGGGCTTCAGGCGTTTCGCAGTGATTTTTGGATTGGTGGACATTGGCAGCTCCACCAGTACCCTTTTGTTAGTTATCGGTATGACCAACGTGGGCAATTTATCAGCACAAGAGGTCCTTTGTCTGCTTCTGTATCAGAGAACTGCCTACCTTCTTAGAAAAAATTACCTTTACGTATCTCGCAACGAACTGGAAAAATTATTACGGATTTTTTAATTTTTCAATAATTTTGCAGCAGATAATGGATTTTTCTGTTTTTTTCAGGTAATAACACACAATTGAATGTGATGATGATGATGGTTCCATGCAAAGAAGCTGCAATTCCACACAACCGAGATTGTCTTTGTCTTGATAGCGCATATTATGGCGTAATAGTTACGCAAGAGAAGATTTGAATCAAAACAAGAAAAAATTTCGGCGCCCGTGGACGAACATGCCCTGTCCATCCCTGCGCGCCATTGGGCTCATGTGGGTTTTATAGTAATCACTTGTTCAACAGTCACATTCAGCAGAGAACCTACTATCTTAAAACTTTGAACGTTTTAAGGGTTGTTGCTATTGTTAATGTTACGCAAAAAGACCAACTGTAGAACAACCCGCTTGCATGTTTTGCCTGCCTCTGCAGGCAAATGAGTGGGCATGAGTGAACTGCAAGCTCATCACTGCATGACACAAGAACAGTGAACTTGGCTCTTGCGTAGTGTGTCATACCGGCAAACAAACTGTCATTGCAAAAATTAAAGCGATTAATCGGAATTAAGCTGCTGACTCCAGGTTTTCTAAAAAAGTTTGGTTCTTAGTGTTAATTTCCAACATGCCCGTTTTGCCCCCCATGCGGCCCCAAGGTCTCCAAGTCAGGACAAACTAAATACTAAACTTCTCAACTTCTCCAGCATGTTATAAAACGTTTTTAAAGTTGCTTTCTTAGTGTTATAACTAGGGCAACCAAAAGTTAATAAAGTCAAAATTTTTTTGCGTTTTTGAAGTCTTTGAAACGTCCACAAACCAAATTTCACACCAATACCATGAGGGAATCCAAAGTTATTAAATGAAAAAATTCAAAATTTATCATTAGGTCAAAATTTATTCCTGGGCCAAAAGTTTCTTGCAACACAGTTTTTTTCTATTCATCGATATTTTATTGAAACTACAACAACAGATGTTTTTATGCTTTTGCAAGATTATTTGCAATTCTGTAATAATAATGGGTTTGTTGTGATTTCTGACGGAATAATGTCGTTTTGCCCACTACTGAACTATTGAATATTATCTAGGATAGGCATGGTAAGGCAAGAAACGTGATCTTATAGTACTTGGTGTAGTAAATGCATAGTCTACTATGCATAATAGTGTTTCAACTTTATGATGTTCTCAGGTTTGACTCTACTGTAGTTATTAATGTGCTTATCCATATATCATCCCCAAAGTTAAGAACCATTTTTTTATTTTGAAGCATAGAGTGCATGTATATGCTTTTGTGTTAAGCTCAACGCCTCAGGCTGAATTATTTTGCAGTTGCAAACGCAGAAAATTTATAAGTCAAAAAAAGTCAAAATGTGCAAATCATAAATTCAAAATTTTAAGTTTTTAGGTCAAAAAATTGGTTGCCCTAATTATAACGTTGTTTTAAGTTGTTATTTTAGTGTTATTGACTTTGTCAGTGAAAAACACATTTATTGAAAAGTAAACGCTCCAAAGTAATTTTTCCAATACTGCACAAACGTTTCTCTGTTGCGCTGACTAAAAAGAGCATTTCTGTTTGCCCATGGTTCAAGAGTAGGGATGCATATACTGGAATATCGAATCCTACGGATTGGAATCCTTAAGTATTCGAATCCAAAAATCAAAGTTTTTTCAAATGTTTAGATTCGAAATATATTTTGATTAAATAAACGTTAAAAACTTCAAGTTTAGCAAAACAAATAATTTCAATAAATTTTGCAGTGGCACTCTGCACTCCTGGGAAAGAGAAAGAAACACTCAACAAGCTCATGGCATTGTGTAGTGACATAACGAGCTAATTAACATGTCGTGTGATTGCTGATCGGCGTTCTTAAAACCTCTACGCGTTCAGCTCATTTTGGTCCTAACAAGTTATTCCGGAATAAGATTCGATATTCTCGATTCGCAATAAAGATTCCAGAATATTCCAGAACCTCTAAATGTTCCATAATGCACATTCCTATTAAAGAGATCGCTGTAGCCTACAGCCACACCATGTACTGAGCATACATGCTTGAAGTCCACCAAACAATTCTTCATGGATCGCACTTTGCTTTGATCTAGAGATTACGACGTTTTTTTGGATTTATATACTGTATTGTATCAATGATTGCTATAACTAGTTCGTTAAACTAGACACCAAGTCATCCCGATTGGTAAGGTTTTGAAAGAGACCAAGATAAATTGTTTAAGTCTTGGGAATCACGACACGCCAAATTTATACTTTCTCCATTGATCAAAAGTAGTTTAGATAATAATCCATTCAAAGCTGAGTTTCTCAACCTGTGGGCCATAGTGTAGTTTTCGAGTGACCAGTTGTCGAGACATCTAATCATTCCAGCGTGTGGAAACACATCGATTGTGTTCAGCAGCATCAGCAACAAGATCACGGTTGCGGAGTCGGAGTCGGAGGTTTTTTGATGGAGTCGGATTCCTAACAACACTGGGAGTCGGAGTCGGATTTTTTGTCCGACTCCGACTCCGGATGGCCACTTGGATCATTTTTACATCACACTCCTGAATTAGGAATTCCTGTTGAAATGGTACAATATCTTTTAAAACTTTTGTTGAAACAGAGATTTCTTGCAGTGTAGTACGATTTCCATTGATTTTAAAAGAGCCAAATTTCATTCTTTTCATGTCAAGGAGTCGGAGTCAGAAATTGTGGAAAAGTCGGAGTTGGAGTCGGATATTTTACCTCCGACTTCTTAACCTTGAAAAATATTCTCACTGACTTGCAAACAAGAATAAATTCACTACTTTAGAATAATGCATGTTTGTTTATGCGTATAAAAGCGTAGCCGCTATGCTAACAAGGTAGTGGGCCACGAAATTTTTACCAAACTTTATCTGGACCAGTGCCGGATTAAGGTAGCTCGGGGCCTGTAGCATTTCAAGAGTGCGGGGCCCCAAGTTTAAAAAATATCTCAACACCTGCTAAACCATAAAGTGTGTGGGCAAGGCGTGTTTCCAGCTTTATTCTCTGCATGCTCTATTCAGTTCGCATCGTAGCATCACAGTCTGAATGCTGACCGTCAGTGTTGCCAGATGGGCCCCCAAAAGCCCGGGGCCCGTAGCAATTGTTACATATGCTACTAGTTTTAATCCGGCTCTGACCTGGACCAATGTAAGTAAAAAGTTTGAAAAACACTGATACACTGATTTAAAGGGCGTCTGATTTGCTCATAATCAGCTTTATAAAGAATGTAGATAAAGTGGGATTTGCTTAACTGCTGTAACTGTATGACTTTTCTGAGGTTATTCTGGTATCCTGGTTTGCAAGCAAATCACACTCAGCAAGAGCAATAGCAAAAGCTGTGTGTTCAGCAGCATAAAAATGGCAGTATCAATGACAAAACAATATCGCTTATGGCTGAAAGCAGCCCACATTACGACGTTTAAAAAAAGAATCAACAAAAAGCAATTGCTTGTTATGCGAGCATAAACAATGATCAAGAAAACTGTTGTTGGACAAGAGTAGTGAGTACAGTTAGTTTTAATTGGCAAACAGCCTCAGTTGAATTCGTCAAAGGTTGCCTGCTTCAAGTTTATGAGAAAACCAATGCTTGCGATTTGAAAGAAGCGTTACCAAAGGATGTAGATTTATTTGTGGACAACTATCCTCTCACAGATTTAGAAATGGATGCATTTGGGTAGTCCTTAAAGAGCTTATTTTGAACCAATGAAGCAAATTATCCGACATTCATGGTTTGCGAAAAAAGCAAGAATTTTTACATGTTTCTTGCAGCTGGGTATTTACCTAAAAAATTTCAGTGATTTGTAAGTAATTGTCTTTTATTTTTATTGGAAACGATACTCTTTGGCCCCCACACCATTCGCAAGGTAAAAAGCTTGAACAGAACAATGGCTGTGTTTCCGACGTTTGACAAAGAAATGAAGCGAAACTAGTTCAAAGTTTATATACTGATGGTTTTACGGTTTACCAAATGGAGTTTGATTCTTTTCATATTGTTGAAAAATAATGAAATCGTTTTGAAATTTTTTCAACCCACTTGCTCGCAAACAGAAGTCTCCAATCGGATTGCTTCAATGCCGTCTTCGGATACGTCACATCCATACATGATTAATATCTTGAGTTTACGCAAACAGCGTGCAAGGGCAAAAGCTCCTTCGTCACCGATTTTGTTGTCATCGATCCACAGAGACTCCATCTGCAAACAAAATGCTCAAAATAACTTGCAGAGCATTTAGAATTTAGACACATCATGCCAAATTTCCTCGGCGAACAGCATATGATACTGTTCTATGTCTGTGATACTTAGTCCCAGAGGTGAATTGATGATTAAGATAGTATTCTTAGATTTGATGACACATAGCGGGATAGAAATCTTTTATCGCCGGCTAACCACTTTCACCATGTCAGTACATCTACAACCATTTTCATTTGCGCAGAGAACGCACCACATACAGGAATGTGGTTGGGTAGTCAATCCATGGATGATACTGTAGATAGGGCCGGCCCTAGCAAGTGAAGGGCCCAACGCAAGACCTAGGCGCGGGGCCCCTCTGAGCAGTGATTGTATCACGACATCGTGTTCAGTCAACCGTGTTACGATCGTGGTGGACCGCAGACGTAAAGCACTAACACGAGAATTGAGCACGTTTGCTAACGTTCGATTAATAGAGGAAATTCGCTAGTTTTGACGAAAGCGTTCTTTGTCAACAATGAAATTTATATGGCGTTTCTGCTGAATTCTCAAGCGTAAGGTGTGACTGGCAAAATGAACAATCTACCCAAACACCACGGTGGGGGTCCCAGAAGCGCGGGGCCCAATGCAGCTGCATCGGTTTCATCGGCTTAAGGCCGGTCCTGACTGTAGATCTACTGTTGCATGCACACGTCTAGCTTCAAGTCCGATATATTAACCTTTTAAACCTTGCTGAGTGCTGTTTTCAACTACCGGTTGTATTCAGTCAAAGTGCTCATGCTACGTTTTGGGGATTATTTCTGCTTTTTCAGAGAATTTTCAAGCTACAAAACTTTTGGGTAAAATGACGAATAAAGGTATTCCGTGATATTTTTTGAAAAATTAGGAAAGATCTGAGCTTGTGAAACAGAATACAATTACAAATAAAGTAAGGGCCATTACCTGAAAAAGAAAGCAGCAGTATATTCGCTTTGCACTTCCTTTGGAGTGTCACGAGTGATCTGCAATCGTTCGACTCAGCATATACTCTGTACCGTGGGTTATACGCGGGAACTTTCGCAGCCAAACCGAGCATCGCGGGCAGACCACCAGCTGTACCAGCGCCTCCTCCACCTACCGTACCGCTAAGCTCACTCTTATCTGGAAAGCTGACAGTATTTGTTTGATACATTTGCCTCGTGCCTTTTTGGGGACTGCTTCCTGCTAAGCTGTTTTAAATTTAATCAAGACGCTGTATCAACACGTAACGACAACTGTGGTTGTGTTCATGCATTAGTCATTTGCTCACTTGCTCCAGTGGTCTGAACAAGCACCGTGCAAGCCTATGTCAAATACCCATGTAATGTTTAGTTATTCTTTTCGAATAACCCTGAGCATGAGCAACAGCATTTATTGACGGTGCTGCTCAAGCTAGCTAATATGTTTTTGCTTATTAGCTTGCGCTGTAAAAACTATCGATAATATAATTTTTGACTTTACTAACTGGACCTGTTATTACGCAAAGCTGTAAAAAGTTTTTGTACGTCTAATATGCTGTTAAATTGGCTACTCAGCCTACAAAAAGTCAACTACTGCGTTAACAGCATGGACGTGGTAGTCAACGAAAGATATTTCATCAAACAATAGCAAACCATTCTGCTCTACAATGAACAAATTTTGCACTTTCAACAAAATTTTATTTTCCTTGTGCCATTTTTCTGAAAACGTTTTACCTTTCTACGCACAACCTACATCGTTGTCACAAATTAAGTGTTTAAACTTGATTTAAATCTTTTATCTCACCGGCCACTTTCTTTGTAAAATTGCTTCTGCAAGAATGGCAACATCTTCACCAACCAAGCTGCAACCACTCATCCACAGATGCTGGATGTTTCCAATGCACTGGCTAATACACATTGCTCCGGAAGTGTGCATGTCGTTGCGACTGATACTGAGACATTTCATCTTGACAAAACGATGTGTGAAAAGATCAGTTGGAGTTTTGGCATTGCGCGAAAATGGACGAAAAATTTAAATGGCTTGAAGATAAATTTGGCGTCGGCCGAAGTTTAAAAAGTTAAAGTAATGTTGGTAAAATTTAATGCAGTGCATTTTCAACTTGGAAGATTTAAATTAGGTGAAATTTCAACTATGCTGTAGAAAGTTAAAAGTGGTAATTTCGCCTGTACCAACAAAGTTTGAATCTAGAAACTTGGAAATTTACCATAGCTTTCAGTCTTTGAATAGAACTTGTCAGAATTTGAATATCCTCTCCTTGAAAGCTACAGTTATGAAGAACCAACGTTTCAATATTTTGCACACACTGAGACAAATTTTGGATTCCAACAGATCCAAGTTTGTTTTCGGCACAATGAAGCCATTTCATCTACAAGCGTAAAATACACGATTTTTAATAACAAACTACTCAAAATACTTTGCAACCAATTCATTCGCAAGTAACATCCATACGAGAACGGCAAACGCATAAAGTTTTCGAGACATTTACATGTGTAGTCAGTGGCAGTGTGTATAGTCTACGAAAATACCATTTGAGCTTCATCCAACGAAAGTGCTTCTCTTCGGGGGAAATGTGCTTTGAGATTAGCGTTAAACGTTAAAAGCTATCACAGGCTCTTATGCCTTTGTAACACGTAAAGCAATCTTTGAATGAAATAGCAAGTTTTTACAAAAGATTTAGTTCACTGCAGAATGTGTCCAAAAACCAATGCCTACTTTATCCACACAAACTCCTCCCAAACTAATTTAAATACTAAATTTCAGTATCTTTTAAATAATTCGGAAAAAGTGTAGTTGCACACGATTAATATTTGGATGGCATTTTGATTCATATAAAAATGCATTGAAGTAAGATATTTGCATACCAACAAAGTGACATGAATGTAATGAAACAATTTCCATTTTATTCACTTGGGCATATTGCAGATGATGCATAACACGATACTTCATTTTTGTTTTATTGATTACAACGGATATTTTGGTTAAAAGCAATCAACACATGAAACGAACACCCATGCGCACAAAAACGTTGTTGCTAACTATCCATTTTTCGATAAACACTGCCGCGCCGATGTTCAGACCGATTGACACCGACACAGTGGTGCTTTTCTTTTTTTAAAAGCAAGACAAATACCGGTTTTTGCAGGGTTAACAGCCGGTTTGTCAAAATATGTATATCGCTTGCGCTAATCTGGCAGTTCCCAATGTTCAAATCTTCGATGTTGTGAATGGTTCTAGACAAACATTGCAAACCTCTTCTTGTGATAGTGTTTCCGTTCAAGTTGAGATAGAGCATCTGAAAATGACACAAGATAGCCGATTGAAAAAAGGATTTTTCCGAAACTTAAGAAATTACAAGTATTTTGTGACAAACTATCGTCAAGCATGCAGTGCGCTTGGTCAATGATGTAACAACGACAAGAAGTCTTTGTTTACTGAGCAAGGGTTTTTACAATTGCTGTAGACTATAACGAGTTCTTATGCTTACATTTCACTTGAAGATATTTTCAGAAAACTTTTTAAACTATTATTAACAGTTGTGAAGCAATCAAGCACTAACCACAATCCTCATTTGTATGTTGACCTCACCATTACCAATAGAGTAGAGAAAAAGCAAAAACTGAATGAAGAAGTCAACCAAAAGTGGAAACCCGCTGGGTGAAAGATGCTCATAACGATTAAGCCTCGTTTGCTAAGTGTAGGCAAATGTCTCAAGCCGAAGTAATAAATTAGTATTAAACTCGGTCTGGCGGAAAGGTTATATCAACGTTTAAAACCTTAAAGGGATTTTACAAATCAATAATAAAAGATAATATTAAAATGCAAGCTGAACGATTTGAAAGATGAAAATATTTTTATGTAGGTATAGAGTCACTTTCAGTGAGGGGCTTGCATCTTTACAAACGACCATGCTGTGAAATGAAGAAACCTGACCAAACTTACTGGAACATCTAAACGTTCAATTGCGTCTGCAAGATGCTCTAGAAAGTTGTCACCAATGTTGCATCGGTGTAAGCTGAGCGCAGGAATGTATGGAAGACATGTCTTCCAGTCGTCAATAACAGATACGACGCTGGTATTTCCCGAAAGATCAAGATATTCAATCTAGAAGACATGAAAAGTTCAAATTAACTAATTTCTGGAATCCAGTTAAAGTGTATCTGCAGAAAAATTGACACTTGAGATGCAAACAAAATTGCAGCGCACAATATAGTTAGATATTTATGGATATGTGTTTGCAGGCGATTTCATCCTTTACGGTGCAAGTAACTTACACACAGGTGCGTTTTAACACAGCACTAATTTGTTTTGAGATTGTAATGCCACCCGGAGACCGTGTAACGATCTACCAATCCGAGAACAAAGAAGCCCTCTTTCAAGATAATATCAGAAACAGGTGTGAAAAATATATTTCTAGATATTTCTAATGGCAAGGTTCCTAAAATTCTGAGAAAAGCGTTAAAAGTGATCGTTCTGTCGATAATGCAAAATCAAACGCCGGAACAACGTGCCGTTTAGATTGCATGTGCTTCCTAAAGTGTGTTTCCATACATTTTTTGTACGGGATAATTGATAATTGATTTTTATTATTTGCAAAAATAAGTGTCATCAGCTCTTCCTATTTGTGTTACTTCCCAATCCACCACCAATGTACAGTGTGTGTAATTATGACTTTGTCACCTTTTCCCTAATCTTTACACTTCATATGTTGCTTTCTGAATTAAAACTCTGACTTGCATCGCACAAAAGCATGGATAAACGTGAACCAGTGGTTTTCATTACACACTCTATCCTTCCTTGTGGTGGTACAAATAAGTTACTTTGAGCTTAATTTTCAAAAGTGACTACAAGTCCAAAACAAAAATAGATCTATGCGCAAAACAAAGAAAACCAATAAATTGCTTGGGGTAATGTCTTCAACTGTTTGTAAAAGTTCTGACAAAATTTATAGATTGAATAATCACACGTATTTTACATTTAAACGTTGAAAATTTCCTTATTTTTCAAAGGGCATGATGACAAATCTAATAACGAGGAAAATAAATGCGTTTATAACTCTCATTAGAACATTAGAGGATATTAATTGCAATAACCAAGTATAGGAAGCGGTTGGTTGCAACAGTCAGTAATAACCTTATTAAGCAGATAGAGTAAGCAGCAGAGTAAATCAAATGTGTTTCAAAATCTTTAACAGAAATGAAAGTTATAACATTAAAGTACCTGTGTGGACACTGGACACAGATAATCTTGAATAAAAAATTCAAAGAAGTTCTGCTTCATTTGATACTTTCGTTTGAAAATTGTATCTTTTTTGTTTTGTGTATTTCAAGTTCAAACGAATAGTAAAACTCAAGCTTACTTACGGGGATGAGACGGTCCTGCAGAACATTGCAGACTTGCCGAATGTCATGCTCCGTCAGGTTGCAGAAGCGAAGAGATATTTCTGAGATATTTCTCATCAAAGGAAGAAAATCATCAATATTTATTTTCGCATTCTTCACGTGTAGCTTTCTCAACTAAAAATCACCAAAAATCTTTCCAAGAAAGTAAATTTTTGATTTTCTTTTTTGATTTGCAATGCCTTACCTATTAAAGTAGTTGTAGAAAAAGTAAAACTCAACGGAATCTTGCTGTGTAAAATCATGCTTTTGTGAAAAAGTTTTGTTAAGACTGCCTGCTTAACGATTTTCCATCAAATAAATTTGCTCGACTTTGACCAAATGGGCAGCTGAAATTAATTGCAGCTCATAAGAATTTTGAAAACCTTTCAAATAATTATTAAAAAATATCAACAACTATTTCGATGCTATTTTATCAGTCATCAACTTTTTCTTCGCCAAATAAAGCTCTTTCCCTGTAGGTTAGTTTTTGGTGTTATTAAATTGCTTCATAAACCATTAATATGGTTGCCCATGCTTTGTTACGTGACAACCATTGCAGATGATAAAATGAGTTCAACTTAATTTGTCTGTTTTGATCTGAACGCAAATAAGACATTGCATATTTCAAATGCTGCAGATGCTGAACAAAACTCTCTATTTCAAGGGATGTCAAAGGACATTAGAACGACTCACTCTCTGATTGATGCACAGTTGGTTTTCTTATCAAATAATCAAAAATGTTGCAAAAAAACTCGAATTTTGTGGACAGTAATTATTTCTCTTAAGGATTTTGTTCTAACAGATCGAATTGTTTGCTCTCTAAAATACAAACTAAAAGCAACATAATTCATGTTTGTTTCTGCTCTTATAAGCACGGATCGTTTTTTTCCAGTATTATTTTATTTCCCAGCAATGCACACAATTGATGGTGCTCTGCCTTCATGCTTACTTCACTGAGATACCCATTCTTTCGTTGATTTCGCAGTTGATGTCATTTGGGAAGAGTGCGGCTTGACTGCATTGTTTTTTGGGACTGTTGAATCTTACCGGGCTTATATTTGGATATTTGTCTACAGGTTGACATGATCTCGCTTCTTTCCTTTATAACAAGGATATCCTAACTTGGTCGTGAACCCCTTCGTGACGCGTATCGAAAAGTCAAATTGTTAGGTTTATTGAAATAAATATATGCATCACACAAATCCTAAATCGAATATAGCTCTTTCGCATGGAGCGGCTTGATGACATATTTCTTATCGCGCATTTTATCAATGTATGTGACAGCACAATACCTCAAAAAGCAAATTTATTCGGCTGATAAAGGTTTTTGGTACAGGCATTGACTTCCTTTTTCAAGTGTGGTCGTGTTGACGCGAGAGTCCTTTACGGACTTGCTTAAAAATCGGTGAATAAACTGTCAGTGTGTGCTGCATTGAGACATTCTCTTAAACAGGAGCATCCGCCCATTGTGTGGGATGTGTGATCGATACTTAAAATATAAGGCAACTTAGCGTAATATAATTCGGGATCAATCGTGTTTCGACAAGTTTGGGGTTCGTTGAGACATTTGACATCCATAGAAGGTGCGTGGGATATAAAGTTAGGGAACCACTGCTTCATACCTTGTCAAAATATAAGCAGAAAAACTATTTTTGAGCTAATGGCCATCTAGCAGTCCGTAGAAACGACCCAAATTAAGCCGTATTTTATCCAAGAGATTTTAAAACTACTGTAGCTGCCAAACGTCGGATGTGTCTGAAAGAGTACTGGTCAAGCTCATGTATTCTACACTGGGCCAGACCCAAGTGGCTCCAGGGCTTCCACACTAACGAAAACTATTAAAAAATTATTTGCTTGCTTGTTGTTTTTGTTTACTTGCTTGCACTTCATTTACATCATGTTTTATTAAACAAACAAATAGGGCGGAAAGATGCTAAAAACCGCCCAAAACCTCTTCAAACCCTGGGCATTCTGGCGAGACATCAGCTTGGCGGCGAAAGTGAAGAGCGAAATCAACAAAAGACTATTGCAGTGAACTGAGCAATGAGATCACGAGGCAAATTTTACATGCGTTATGATGAATTTTGATATTTTCTGAGTCCTGGGCATGAAGGTAAACTGTAAGCAATGATGAGGCTGCCTAAGAAGATTTCTTCAGTTTTTAAGAAATATAAATACCCCTTCAGGCACCATTATCGCAAGTTCCATTCTATCCCGGAGCGGTCACGCCTAATAAGGCTCCAACTGTAGATCAACTCCTTTAAAGTCTCTTACCAGCAGACTGAGCACTTAAGCGATGCATGGCAACTAGTCTAGGCATAAGAACCCAATAGGCAAATGGGGAAATGCTGCATTTATCCACATAGCAGACCCTGCAGCTGAACCTGGCCTCCTCGTATTACTATGCCTTTCTTCAGGACTCGCCAGGATAGGGAATGCGAAGTGTGGTCTACAAATGACTACAAAAATCATTGACTGTAACGCTTGCCACGGGGGTCGGAAAAGGAGCAGGGAGGGTCCTAGACCCCCCTGGATTTTGAAATTTGATATTTTCCTATGAACTATTTAGTAAATTCACCACTTTTGATCCCCCTAGGAAAAATTCTTTTGGCCACCCCCTCGAAAAATTCACCATTGGCTCCACTGGAAAAATCCTTCCGACGCCCATGACGCTTTCTCAGGATCGTTTTGGTGTTTACCGATGCAATTATTCCTTTCGTAAAGGTATATACACCACCATGTCTCTAATGAAAACGTCGAGTTTGTGTTAATTTTTTCCAGACCTTGTTACCTGGTAAGTGTGTACCAGAAAAACCTCGGTTGCATTCTAATTTGATACCCTGGAAGAAAATCCATCAGTGGACGTGGTACAGCCCAGACGGAAGAACTTGCAAGGCCCTGGACCATATCATTATAGCCCGACGCTGGAGGTCGTTTGTTACCAACGCCCGTGTCTACCACGGCGCGCAGTTGGGCAATACGGACCACCGTATGTTAGTGAGGACCTTCAAATTGAAATTAAAACTCTCCCGACCAGCACAGAATTCATGGCCTCTTGACTCGTGCCGGCTTAATGATCCTACAATCGCATCCGCCTACAAATGCTCCATCTCTAACAAGTTCAACGCCCTGGCAGATGCAGCCCAATCTGACTGGAAACACTTCGCGGAAGAAGTCACTCAGTCGGTCGCGTGCACGGCTGGACCAATTAGACACCGACCCAAGAAACCCTGGATNCNCAGT